>MDSZ01138309.1_pt1 | contig 18612 bp, 17 predicted proteins | sample 811201 | NCBI WGS metagenome assembly MDSZ01 (sample SAMN05326647, study PRJNA326480) | marine metagenome | isolation source: seawater | place: Indian Ocean: North | collected 2010
CACCTGCAAATGCACCTCCTGTAGCTGTTCCTGGTGCTCCAACTGGTGGATAGTGACTACCACCCTCAGTTAAAGATGCTCCAGTATTACTTCTTGATGAAACTTTAGGTACAAAGTAAAATAATTTACCAATTGGTAAATTCATAGCTTGTACAGAAACGATATCGTTAGCCAATAATTTAGAGAATACTCTTCTAATGATTGGGAATACTACAGTTTCAAATGAACCTGCAGCAGATGATGATGTCGCTTCGTTAATTAAGTGTGTAGCTTGGTTTTCGTATAACTGGGCAATGTTTTCCCTTCCGTGACCTTTAAGGCCATCAAGGAATCCAAGCTTGTCCCATTTGTTAATGGTATCTTCTTTGATAACTTTTAGGTGTTTTAACCCAATGTTACCAACCATACCAGATTCTAATAATGCTCCCATTTTTTTATGTTTTTTTAAGCGTTTATTTATTAAATTTTAGACATTAAGTCTTTAATTCTACTAAATTGAGGGTTTTCATATACTTTAGTTTCCTTAAGTAGTTTTGACGACCCCTTCTTTGGTGTTGAATTAATTTTTCTCTCTACGGCCTCAGAAATACTTTTCTTTGACTTAGTAGAAGAAGTGTTTTGAGAAAGTTCTTCTTTGACCACCTTATACAAACCTTTAGATTCTTTTAATGTTTTCACATTATCAAATCTTCTCAAGATATTAATCTTTTCTTGTTTTGTAGTTGAGTGCTCTGTAAATAGTCTTGTAGCATATGCTAAATTAGAATTAAATACACCTACTTCATTTAATTTTTCTTTAAATGTAACAAGTGCTTTCTTATATTCACCATTTCTAGCTTTAAGACTTTGTACCTCTTCTTTAAGAAGTGAATAATTACGAGACATATCTTTACCTTCACCTAAAGTAAGGTTTCTATTATCAGTAAATGATTTTCTCAAACCTCTACCTTTTTTAGCTCCAAACCCGTAAGTTCTTGAAGCTTCACTATAATCTCTCTTACTTCTAGATTCGTCTCCTTTATTACCACCGTATTTACCTCTTTTTTCCATATAGTCTCTACGGCTTCTAGATTCATCACCTTTGTTACCTCCATAGTGGCCTTCTTCAAAATCTCTTCGGCTTCTAGACTCATCGCCTTTGTTACCTCCATATTTTGCTCTTTCCATATAGTCTCTTCGGCTCCTAGACTCATCGCCTTTGTTACCTCCGTACTTTTGACCTTCCATGTAGTCCCTTTTACTACGTGATTCATCACCTTTGTTTCCACCATATTTTTGACCTTCCATGTAGTCTCTTCGGCTTTTCGATTCGTCGCCTTTGTTACCTCCATAGTTGCCTTCCATATAGTCTCTACGACTTTTAGATTCATCACCTTTATTACCACCATAATTTTTGTCTTCCATCATCTCGTCTTCCATTTCAGACATATCGTCCTCCATTTCGTCCAATTCGATTTCATACATAACTTCATCATCTTCCATCATGTGGTCCTCTCCTTCCATAGGTTCATCAACCATTTCCATAGTATCATCTACCATTTCCATAGTTTCGTCTTCCATTTCATTTAAATTAGATTTTTTGTTTTTCATATTTTTTTTGTTTTCTTCTAATTTTATTAAGTATTCTTCATCACCATCGTCTAAGGTAATTTCATTATCATCTTTTGTAACGATAACACCATCTTCTTCGCCCATAGCTTTGAATACTTTTAGGACTTCTTCGTCAGATGCTGAGGTTAGGTCAAGAGGTGGCAGTTCTTCAGATTCAAAATCTTCTGTCTCGTCCTCGATGTCAAGTTCCCCACCTAAGTCTAATTCGTCTTCAACTTCCATTTCGTCCGACATTTCGTCGTCTTCCATGTCGTCATCAGACATTTCAACTTCTGTGTCAACTTCTTGTTCTATTCCTTCTTGCTCTTCAAGGTAATCGTCTTCCTCAGTTAACGATTCTTTTACTAGTTCTTGAATTTCTTCCTTCATTGTTGAAGAAAGTATTTCTTTTGCATTAGACTTCATAGTTTCTTCTAACTGTTCCGCCTCGAGCAACGCTTTTTCTACGATTGACTTACTCATATTATTCTTTTTTTATAAATACTTGGAATTTTGGAAAAATCCTGGGTAATTAGTATGATAGATGTGGTTTATTTAGAAAGGAAACTATTTAACCTATTCATTAAGTCTAGTGATTTGTTTGAACCCACTGAATTATTACCGTGAATTGTGTTTTCTAACACCTCATCATATTTGTCTGCGTCCTCTGGATTTTTAAATAAATAAGACCCTGGGGTTGAAGGTGAAGATACTAGGTCAAAACAAATTAATTCAAAATCATCTTGTACTTCATTGTATTGTCCACTCTTTTTTAGAGACCCCACACCTCTAGAAGATATACCCAAAGTCACTCCTTGTCTTAATAGATTTGCGGCGATATCACCCATACTTGAAACGACACCGTCTTTATGAAAACCTGGTGTAGTTAATAATTTTAATTTACCAATTAATCTGTTACCATCCCAGTAAGTTTCAGTTATAATGTGAGATGTTCTTTCTAAATCAATTAAAGATGATTCTGGATGATTAAGTTCTGAGATAGCACTACCTCTTTTTATTACGTCTTGGTATCTTTCGTTTTCTCTTTTTAAGATTTTTTCTGGATATACTCTACCATTTCTATTAGGTGTGTCAAATTTCTGTAGACAACAATACATGATAACTTCACCATCGAATGAAGTATCTTTTATTTCTTTAATAATTTTTGTATTTTCTTTTGGGGATACATGTCCAGCATCGTATTCTATTAATATACCATGACCTAATTCTCTGGGTGCTAAAATCTTCATACTTTACTTTTATATATAAATAGATTGTTATAGATAAAAAAAAACCTCAGGTTTTCCGAGGTTTAATTTTAGTTTTTATTTTTAATGGTTAGGATATTACACCATTAGTGGTTACTGCTGTTATCCCACCTGAAGGGTATGTATCAGTACCTTCTCTAAATTTACCGTATGATACACCACCTATGACTGCGTCATCGCCATTGTAAGATATCCATCCACCATTACCTGCTCCAGCTACACCAGCTGTATTACCAGAACCTTGTATAGCTAAGTAGTTTAATGTATTAGCTGTAGTATAAGATGTTACACGTCCATGAGTAACAAATTCCCATTTTCCTTGTGAACCTTCTCCACCATTATATCTTAATTTATGTGATTTACCCTCACAAAGTGCACTACCAAATCTACCATCAACATGTCTTAAATGGTGATGACCTGTATGACTTATATAAGGAACATCAAAATCCCCATCATATGTACCATCCTCATAATCCCACTGTGGTTGTCCATTAAAAACACAGCCAGTATTAGTTAATACCATTGTATCAGATGCATTTTTATTACCCTTACCTGTTGTGTAGTGTATGGTAATTTTATTATAATTGTAAATGTCCATTTGCGTTGCTGATTTACCTGAGACACCAAGTGTTTCTGGTCCAACTGTATTACCTATGCCCGCACCTGGGCCTGTTCCTGTGACTAATCCCATATTGTTTTGTTTTTATTATAACTTTATTCTATAGATAAATATAAGTGGTAAATAAAAAAGTCTGTACTAGAGATGGAATTACTTGGTTTTGGATGAATAAAAAAGAAAATGTTTATGAGAGTTACTTTCTTCATCAATAAGAGTATTAGTGTTTTTTTCTAATTCACCAACTAAGTCTTTATTTTTAAGGTCTAGTTTTTGTTTAGTAAACATAGTTATTTCACATTTCATGAAAGACCTTTTACTAACATTCAAACCACTACTTCTTAAATCTAAATCTACAATTAACTTAGGTTTGAAATTATCCATACTAACTAGTGAAGTCATTCTAGTTTTAATAGATTTTTTAAAGTTTTTAACTACACATTCCCAACAACTAGATTCGGATACCGGTTCAACCCAACTTGAAAATTGAATGTATAATGATTTTAGGGTTTTGGAGTCAACCGTACCGATATGTGATTTAAATTTAGAATTTACCTTTAAAGGTATTCGTTTCCCTGTTTTCATAATAGTTACATTTTATTAAAATATAATAACTACTATCTAATAATTCAAATCCTGGTTAAGTTGTTTCAGTTGGAGTAGTGATAATTTACTATTCTCCATAGTAATGACTTTATTCTTTGTTTCTATAAGTCTAGCAATTAAATTATCGTCTTTACTTTCTTTAACTAAGGTGTTTATTTTTCCTATTATAGAGTCTTTATTTTTAGTAAAATTTTTACTCACTTCTTCAGTTTTTAGATTTATAATTTCAGAAATCATTTGTTTTTCTTCGGTACCTAAAGTACTGAACTGTTTATTAAAGTTTTCCGATAAACTATAAGCTAATACTTTAGGGGATAACCCTGTTTCTAGTTTAGAGGTTGTTTTTCTAGACTTAATACTTTCAACCAATTCTTTTTTTGTTTCTATTCTTTTATTTAATGTTTTAACACCTGTTTTAAAAATTAAATAATCTAAATTATCATATATTTTGTTTTCATTAAGTTTTATAAGATTTTTTCTTTTACTAAAAACCTTATCTAACACACCACAAACTACTTTAAGATTTTTAATCTTTGGTCTAAGATAATTAACTGATTCATTAATATACTCTTCTAAGGTATTTTCATTAAGTGATGAAGATTCAAAATCATTATAAAGTGTAAAAAATTCTCTAAAATCTTTAGATAATTTCATAGCTCCCATAATAACGTGGAAATTTTCTTTGAATAGTTTTTTGTCTGTGTAAGAACTCTCTAAGATTGAGTCTATTGATTTTTTGTAGTGTCCGAATGAATTCATTTTATAATATCTTTACTAATAAATATTATTTATCTACCAAATCGTCTATTTCTTTACTTATCTTATCTATATCTAGATTACTTCTTTTAGTCATTTCTTCTAGATTGGGTAAATCAATTCCTTTATTTTCCAATATCAATGGTAAATCTTTTTCAATCTTATACCCTTCCGCTGCTGGTTCAGTATCTAATTCTTCAGCTGGTGGTGATGTTTCTTCTGGTCCAGGTAAACCTTCTGCTCCAGTAGCAAATTCATCTCCACCTTCTCCAGCGGTTTCTCCACCTTCTACTTCAGTTTTCTCTATATCACCATAAAGTTTATCTATACTATTGAATACCCCCGTCTTTTTAATAATTTCAGCTGTTTTACCTAATTCGTCAGCTATTGCTTTTTCAAATCTTTGTTGTTGTAAATCTAGTTTAATTTCTTCATCACTAAATCCGAGTACATGTTTCTTTGCCCATGTACTAGATACTGGTGCAATTCCATTACCTGGGTCACCAACAGCATCTTTATATAGAGTAATCTTAGTTTGCCATTGTTCAATCCTAAGAAGGTCAGCTTGAGTGGATGGGTTAGCGAGTCCTAGAGAAAAATTATCTAATTCTTCTTCAAAACCTAAAATGTATAGGTGTATAATCGCTAATTTATTTAATTCCTGAATCATAGATTTTTGTATTCTATTTATAGTTCTCGCAAATCTAATATCTAATAAGGCAAGATTTTTACCTTCACCCACAACTTCTTCAAAACCTAAAAATGCTTTAGGAATTCTTAAAGCTGCTAATAATTTCTTTTGAATGTACTCAATATCCGCAATCTCACTTAGGTTGGTTGCTCCTGGTAAAGTTTCTATAGGATTAGGAGCTGCTGGGTCTCTAACTGGAACAAAGAAGTCTTGGTCGACCGCCATTTGATTATATCTTAAATCAACGTTTCCATTTTCAGGGTCAACGACAGGGTCTCTTTTAAATTTGTTAGCTACTCTCTGTACATAAGCTTCCACATCTTTATCATCCATATTACCCACAAATACTTTAAATACTCTCCTTTCTGGAGCTCTAGATGTTCTATAAACTAACATCGCGTCTTCCGCTAAAAGTAATTGTTTCCAAGTCCTTCTGGCCTTTTCCAACATGGAAGTACCATAAGGTAACCTTCTATCATCACCTAATAACCTAAAATGTGCCATTTCCCAAGAGTTAAATTCTAACTCTTTATTTTTCCACATAAACTTAAGTTTTCTCTCTTTCCCTTCATCATTACCACTTACATTCGGGTATGAACCACTTTCCACTCTTTCTATTTCTATATTAGGTAATTGATAGCAACCTATAATTCCTTTTTCTGGGTCTATTTTTAAATAGACAAAATCGTCCCCATACTTACATGTATTTCTAGTCCACATTGGTAAGTTGGTGTTTATATCTAGAATGTTGTTAAACAGGTCAGCTAGAATAGATTTTATTCTTGCTGATTCAGAATATATAGTAAGTATATACCCTTCTTCTGATGGGGTAGTAGATTCTTCAGCGTATATATCTAATGCTGCTGAAATCTCCGGAGTAAACTCCATAGATTCATAGTCATAATAAGAAGCTAGTCTGGTTGGTTCGTAATAAATGGATTGCGTATATAACTCATTATCCACCTTTTCCCATTGTTTAGCTAAATAAGCTGTTTGTTGAGCCTGTAATTTTGCAGCATCAAATTCAGCCTTATCTGTTGTTTTTAATAAATCTTGTTTTGAAAATTTATATTGATTAAATGTAGATTGTGTCGTTCTAGGACCTTGTGGTCCGAACAATCTACCTAATCTTTGAAATACTGTTAATTTTTCTGCCATGGTTTAATAGTAACAATTATATTATAAATAGTGAACAACATCACCTTTTTTTAGTACCGAACAACCAACCGTACTCTTTATATAAATGTTTTGGTGTGGTGTTAGGTTTTATGTGAGCTGAAAGAGCACTAGAATCTGGTTTAGGTCTTAGTTCTACAGGTACTTGTTTAGGAGCTTCTTCACTCTTAACCCAACTATCCAACATAGCTCTTGTCATTTCATCTGCTTTATTTAACTGAGAGAAGGAACTTTCTCCAACATATAAGGCCATCGCCATGGCCATAATTAAATCGTCATGTTTACCCTTCATGTGGTTAGGTTTTCCATTAACATAAACAAAGGTATATAACTCATTTAATAGTCTGTGTGATTTTATAACAAAACCGTGTCTTAATCCCTCCTCAAAGGAAGATACAATTTGACTTCTTTTATTATTAAAATTTATTCCTGGTATCTTTTCTAAAAGTTTAGGGTTGTACTTCCATTTATCTGCAGAATTTGCTCCTTCTACATATAGGTCTCTATAACCTAATTCTTGTAGTTTTCTTGCGGTAGCTACCCCCATTCCACCAGTTATATCTATAACAACATAAGCTTTATATAAATTACCCCATTTAAATGCTAAATCTGCAGCTAAGTCAGGTGGAATTTTTCCTAGATATTCCATAACCTGTTTTCTTTCATCAAAATCAATTACACATATAGAAGTGAAGTCTTCTGAGTCTCCTCTAGAAACATCTATACCCATAATATATTTGTGACCTATTTGTGCTTCTTCCCAAACCCATAATTGTCCACTTGCATATTTTTCTTTAGGTTCCTCAACCATCGTTTCTTTTACTCTTTCTATAGTTTCGATAGGGATTACATTATCACCTGAACCTAAAAATGCACTTTCTAACTCTTGAGAAATTTTTCTCCTGTCAAATTTTAATTTTTTACACATAGATTCAAACCAAGAAGAATATGGTTTATAACCTTTTTTTAAGAGTTCAGGAAATTTTTTTAAATCTTTTTCAGTAATATTTAAATTGTCATCATAATCTTCTCTATTTAACATATAATGAACAATATCTTTAGTTTTTATCCAAACTAAATCTTGTGTAAATCTAGGGTCATTTTCCCAATGTAATTCTGATATTTTAAAATTATTAAGTCCTTGTATAGATTGGTCATAAATTTCATAATATATTTTATCGTAACCGTTGGGTGTTGAGATGACAATAACTTGACCCCCTGTTGATAGGGATGCCATACAAGCTGCCCACAAATCGTCCCCCGCTTCAATGTATGCGGCCTCATCAAATATCAAAATCGTTGGTGTGTATCCTCTTAGTGCATCGACTGAAGTAGCAACAGCTTTAACTTCACAACCATTATTTAACTTATAGTGTCTTTGTGAATCTTTTTCTTTGGAGAAACCAACATTTAACCATTCAGGCCATTGATTCAAAAATTGTCTAATTTTATTCGCTAACTCTTGTGCGGTATCTAATTTATTGGCTAATATTAGAACTTTTTCTGGTTTTGTTTTAGAAGCAAATTGTAATTGTTTAGATATCCAAGCTGCTGTTGCTGTGGATACACCCGCTTGTCTATATTTTTTAGTGATGTTTTCATTAAACTTTTCAAAGTTACGTAACATCATTTCTTGTTCAGGAAATAATTTAAATGGGACATACTTACTTCTAGTATTGTCATAAGTTTCCAAATAAGTTTCTATAGCATAAGGTGTATCCTTATGACATTTAGCATATTCGAATATTTGTTGTTGTCGGTCCATACCTATAAATATCTGAAAATAAATTGCGAAAAAAAGGGTTAGTGACTAAAAGATTAACCCCCTAAACTTTGTAAGAAAGATAGTTCACCAGGTGTAAGAGATTCCATACCTTTTTTAGAAATTTTATCTAAAATAGTATCTACATCATACTCCTCACCACTTACTGATTGTGTTGGTTCTGGTAAATCTGGTTTTTCTATAGTAGATAGAACGTCGGTAGCAAAATCATCATCACTTGTTACTCTGTCTTCACCTGAAGCTTCTTCATAATCCTCATCTTTAAGTTCTTGTACAATTTCATCTACCATTTGTTTAACTATTTGTTTACCCTCATCACTTCCAGATAATATTTTTTTAGCGACATCCATAAATTGTTCTGCTGGTAAATTTACAAATTTAAAATAAAAATAGTTTTGTAATCTTCTTCTATCTTGTGACGTAAAAAGTTCTTGTGGGTAAGCATCTCTAAATTTTTCCCAAATAACTGGACCTAGTCGTAAGTCCCAAACCTCCGCGGGTAAAGTATCCTCCATACCTATAACAGCTTCTGCGGTAGAAGGGTCTGAAGGTAAACCATGTGACGAAACATAATCCATAACTCCTTTATATAACTCATGTACTAGGATTGGGAAAAGTGCACCTTCCGCTTTTATAGTTGGTGGGTCTGTTTCTAAATCTAACTCTTCTCTTCCACCACCTAATTCTTCACCTCCTCCAGCTGCCATTCTCATATCCATGTCTGGCATAATCCAATACATTAAATCATTAACTGACATTAATAAAGAATATAAATTAACTAACTCAGGATTAATTTCATTTAATTTTTCATCAATCATATGATAAAGATATAAAGCTTTTTTAGATGACCCTTGGACTATTGAGTTTATGAATCTTCTTTTTTGTCTTTCTAGATTGAACTTCTCTAGTCTTTCTGCAGCTTCCTGTTCTTCTTGTGGATTTTCAAATTCTTTCTTTTCTTCTTTTGGTTTTTGTGGTTGTTTTTGCATTCCTTCTAATGAAGGTTTTTTAATTTTAGCGTCAAATTGTAAATCTCCTTCAGGTATACCCATTTCAGTCTTTACTAAATCTACAGCTAATTTTTCGAGAGCTGATTTATGTTGACTCTCTATTTGCATAACTTTCATTAAAGCTCTTTGGAACATGGGTTGCATTGACATAATAGACATAGGGTCTACTCTTTCTAACCCTGTCGCAGCTTTTACTTTTTCTACAACATCTCTAAATCTTTTAGATGCTAATAATTCTTCAAAATTATCTGGAATACCGTCACCATCAACATCTGGAAATGCTGGATGAGCACCTAGTGGATGGTCTTGGCTTCTTAGTTTTTGTTCTATGTCTGGAGACATTCTTTCTGGTCCAGGTGTGTAGTCTATAGGTGCCTCTTTAATTCTGTTTTTTTTAGCCATTTTACTTCTTTTTTTCTACGTCAGACTTAATCTCATCAAAACCAAACCAGTCGGGTGTTTTACCGTTTTTTGCTTTTGGCTTTGGTGTTGTTTTTGGTCTTTTAAAAGGTCCTGGTCTACTAGGTTTAGGTGGTGATTTAATACCTGGTTTAACAGGCACAGTTGTTGGTGATTGGGTATCTACAGGTGCACCTATATACTCACCTGAAGTATCTCTCTTCGTCTCAGATAATTCACCTTCACTCCTACTTTCTTTTTCTCTAATTTCTTCTTCAAAATCTTGCATATCATTTATAGGAGCATTGTCCATATATATATTACCATCAGTAAAAATAGCTATATCCCAGACATGTCCTGTAGGTGAGTTTAAGTACATTAACAATACAGATTCTTCATCATCTTCACCTTTTTCTAACTCATCTATTTTTAATTCATACCCATCCATTTGAAGAACCATCCTATTAAGTCTATCAAAAGAAACTTCTTGTTCCATAGAATCGAATAAATCTGTCTTCATCATAGGTTGTTTTTTCATACCCATTTTAGGAAAAGTTAACAACTCCATGATGTTCTTTTTACTAATAACCTCATCATTATTATCATTTTCCACCAAACTAGTAACCCACTTTTCAAGAGATTCACTAACTTTATCTGGTAAAGAATCTGGGTTTGGTGTGTTTGTGTAGTCTTCAATAGATTTTAATGACATTTCTTTAGCTGCTTTAAGAACTGCATTATTATTTCTACCATCACCACAATCTTTATATTTACTAGTCTTACATTTATGAACTAACTGGTAGAAGTTGTACTGAGATTGTGAAACCGCTTCTTCTGACATTTCTTTATCAGCAAGTAACAAATCCTTTCCGTCAATTTCTACGTCAGGATTTCCCATCTTATCCGTTTCTATATCATCCTCTTCACTCATGTCTTGGGTAACTGTAACTGAACCATCTTCATGTGGTGTAACAGTGCCATCATCAACAGATACACCTCCGTGATTTCGTTTCATCTGGTCTACCTCAGACTTACTGTACGTTGTTTTTTGTACGGTGCTTTTTTCAACTTCACTTAATATTTTTTTTGCTAATTGTTTTAACTGAGGGTCTGTAAAAGCGGAAAGGGTTTTATGTGAAAACCCTTCTTTGATTAATAGTGATATTAGTTTATTCCTTAACATTTAAAAAATCTTTTTCAAAATCTAGAATTAAATCTCTAGCGTATAATTTATTTTCAGTTTCTTTAATGGTATCACCAAAATGAAATACTAATCTTTCTTTATCACCAAGTTCACCATCATCAAAAATTTCCCAACCTAAAGCAATAACTTTATCTAATGCGTCTTCCATTCCAAAGTAATCAGAATTTTGTATTAATTCTAATTTGACGTTACTTTTAGACAACACACCAACTTTATTAATATAAACAGTCTCTGGTGGTCCTGGTTTACCATGAGCAGGAACTGAATCCCAGTCTTCTCCCCATAATTCGTCAATATTTTCAGAAAAAATAAATTCGTATATATTTTCCCCTTTGTAGTTTGGGCCTAATTCATTGACAAAAATTAGATACATTACTTTATCACTTTACCTCGTGGTGTAATCCCTATTCTACTATTATTACTTTCAAATACTAAAGTACCTTTTTTTGTTAACCCTAAAAATTTAGCGTTTACGTCTTCTTTAACTATTTTTTTAGCTCCTAACTCTTGTTCTACACTTTTAGAAACTTTCATTATTTCTTTTATCTTTGTACTTTCTTGTATTTTACCTCTAATATATTTTTTAGTTTTTGATTCTTTAAGTACTTTTTCGTTTTTAGTTTCTTTAAAATATTTTTTAAGTGTTTTGTTAACTTTTTCACCTAAATTTTCCATCATAGGTTCTTCTTCGTCAGACATTTCCATATCCATTTCTTCATCACCCATATCCATATCATCTTCCATTCCCATATCTTCTTCACCACCAAACTCATCATCTACAACATCTACTTCATCTTCCATATCATAGTCAACATCTTCTTCTGTTTCGAATCTATCTAGGATATCTTCTAAATCTTCATCATCTAAACTTTCTAAATTAACAGCAGAAATAACAGAATTTAAAACATATTTTATTGACTCAGAATCTAATTCTTCTTCAGCGTCTCTTAGTTTTTGACCTAATTTACCAGTTAGTTTTTGGATTGATTTCATCGATGGAATTTCTGTGTCTATTTCCACTTCTGCCTCCATATCTACTTCCTCGTCACCCATATCGTCTTCCATATCCATTTCTTCATCTCCTATGCCCATGTCATCTTCCATACCCATATCGTCTCCCATTTCCATATCGTCTTCCATTTCCATATCATCTTCTGGAGTATCTACTTTTATAACAAATTTTTCTTCACCACCTTCTTCTTGTTCAAATATTGGGTCGGCTTGTCCTTCGTTATAAGTTTCATTAATTGGTTTTAACATTAGATTAACTCTTTTTAAAGCTGATGAATAACTTCTAAATCTATTTTTTGTTTTATTAGATATACCATCTACGTAATCTAATTCACTTTCATTTATCCCCGATTTAACATAATAACCGTCTTTTTCTTTTACAACAGCGTATGTTACACCGTCTGCTGCTTTCTTTTTAAACGAAGTTGTTTTAGTATGATAATCTTCATTTTTAGAACTTTCACCATATCTAGCGATTTCCATTATTCTTTTAATTTTGTCCTCTACTGGAAGTTTCTCTGAACCTATAGGTCTTAAATCTGACATTGTATTCTATTTTTATTTAATTTTATTTATATTAATTGTTTAATCCACCACCACCAATTATAGTTGTTGCGAAAGCGGTATTGGAATTTTTTCCACCAACACCATCGTATCCTGAAGTATATCCTGCTGTATTACCTGTATTTAAAACCCCGTATCCTGTTTGGTCAAATGCAGTAATACCCGTCATTGTTTCATTACAACTACTACAATTACATAAGAATAATACATTACTAGCATTAGTAAGTTGAGCAGGGTTGACGAAAAAATCTAATTTATCTCCCACAGCGGAGCCTACACTAATAGCTATAGCATCACCATTTCCATGTCCAGGTATATAACTAAATGTTGGGCTACTCCCTGTTGCTATAACTTGGGTGCACGTATAATCTTTATAGGTAGTAGCTTTGTTTGCTAACAAATCCGTCCCACCTACTGGTATTGTTGGTATTGTTGGGTATCCTCCTCCGTTTGGCATATTAATATACTTTTATTATAAATACTTTATTTAAACTAAAAAATTTTCTGTTCTTCTAAAGAAAGTGTGTCATCTACAAGTTCTCTTTTAAGTTCAGATAATTTTCTAAGATATCCGTTTCTTCTTAAAAATTTAAAAGTTAGATTTTCATAGGAGTATTCTCCACCAGATTTTAAACCAGCTCCTCTAAATTTTTTTAATTTATCTTTGACTTTTTCTAATATATCTAGAGTTTCTTCAGGGGGTAAAAGATAGGATTTTCTTTGTAGTCCATCTATAATCTCCATCCAACCTCTTGTTTTATCTAAAATCTTTTTATCATCTAAATCGAATTCTACCTTATTAGGTGAAACTAGCCACTGGTCATTCATGACTGAGTAGACTCCCGAAGAATAATGTGGTTCGCTGGCACTTTGGATATAAACTTCAACTTCAAACCCTTTTACACTTACATCATGAAGTGAATTCCAAAGAGATTGTTTAGCTGCAAAAAGTTCTTTATATAATTCTTTATTTTCTAGGTTATCCATATCCACCAAAAGGTGTAGGTCAACATCTGAAAATTCTGACCAGTTATAATTAGATAATGAACCAGTCATAGTAATATCTTCAATATCTAAATCAACCCCGATAAACTTTATAAAATTATCTGCAGCTTCTAATAACTTATCTCTAACTTCGGGATACATTTCTGGTTCTCTATCATTAGTAGAATCAGCATAATCCCAAATTTCAGAATTAAGTTCGTCTTGTGTTGTAAAACTTTTTAGAATTTTAATAGATTTCATATCCTATAAATACCGGGATGGTTAGGATATTTTTTTAAATTTATAACTACGTGATATATTTTTTGAAAAGAATGAACCTTGACTGTCTGCTTTTCTCATTTTTGTGAATAAGTCATGAGGCACTTTTTCATAGGAGTACTTACCTCCCTTTTTAAATTCCACAACTAATTCTTTAGTTTGTGTGTTGTATTCTGATGATTTTAAATTACTAGATTCATATTCATTTAAAATTAATTTACCTTCTATTTTTTCTGATTTAATTGCCATGTCTTTTTAATATTAAATATAAAAACCCCCCAATTAAGGGGGGTTTAATAAACTACTCTTTTACTTCTTCGTATTTAACGTCTTGGGTTTCATTATTACCTTCAGGAGTTTCTGGAGTATCTTGTTGTGCCTCTTGGTATAGTTTGGTACTAATTTCTTGCCATACACTATTAAGTTTTTCAGTAAGTTCTTCGATACCTTCCATATCTTCTTCTTTTATAACCTCTTTCAACTCTTTAATTGTGTTTTCAAGTCTAGACTTGTCATTATCGTCTAATTTATCACCAAAGTCAGTAATCTGTTTTTCTGTTTGGAATATGAGTCCTTCTGCTGCATTTCTTTTTTCTACTTTCTCTTTCTTCAACTCATCTTCTTTAGCAAATTTTTCAGCATCTGCTTTCATTTTTTTAATATCATCATCAGATAAAGAACTACCAGACTCAATTTTAATGTTTTGAGATTTGCCTGTACCTTTATCTTTTGCACTAACATTAATTATTCCGTTAGCGTCTATATCGAAGGTAACTTCAATTTGAGGTGTCCCTCTCATCGCTGGTGGAATATCTGTTAGTTGGAATCTTCCTAATGTTCTATTATCTGTAGCCATAGGTCTTTCTCCTTGAACAACATGGATATCAACTGCTGGTTGGTTATCAGCGGCGGTAGAAAATACTTCACTTTTTGAAGTGGGAATAGTGGTGTTAGATTCAATTAATCTAGTCATTACTCCACCCATTGTTTCAATACCTAATGATAGTGGGGTTACATCTAGAAGTAATACATCTTGTACATCACCAGCTAAAACACCTCCTTGTATTGCAGCTCCTAAGGCAACTACTTCATCAGGGTTAACCCCTTTAGAAGGTTTTTGTCCAAATAATTTTTCCACTTCTGTTTGCACAGCTGGAATCCTTGTTGACCCACCAACTAAAATGATTTCGTCAATGTCACTATTTGTAAGTCCCGCATCTTTTAATGCCTTTTCACATGGAATTAATGTTCTCTTTACCAAATCAGATGTTAACCTATCAAAATCAGCTCTACTAAATTTTTTAACTAAGTGTTTTGGTCCCGAAGAATCTGCTGTAATATAAGGTAGATTAATTTCTGTTTGTGAACTAGATGATAGTTCTACTTTCGCTTTTTCAGCTCCTTCTCTAAGTCGTTGTAAAGCTTGTGGGTCTTTAGATAGGTCCATACCAAATTCTTGTTTACCTTCCTCAACTAACCAATCTATAATAGCTTCATCAAAATTGTCCCCACCTAAATGAGTATCACCATTTGTGGACAGAACTTCAAATACACCATCCCCTAATTCAAGAATAGAAACATCAAATGTACCACCACCTAAATCGTAAACTACAATTTTCATGTCCTTATCTTTTTTATCCATCCCATATGCTAATGCTGCAGCTGTAGGTTCGTTGATAATTCTTTCTACTTTTAGTCCAGCAATTTCTCCCGCTTCTTTAGTAGCTTGTCGTTGTGAGTCGTTAAAATACGCAGGTACAGTAATAACTGCCCCATCCACCTTAGTCCCTAAATAATCTTCAGCAGATTTTTTAAGGTTTTGTAAAACAGTAGCAGAAATCTCTTGTGGAGCATAATCTTTATCATCTATAGTGATTTTAACACTATTATTTTTTCCCTTTTTTACACTATAAGCAACTTTCTTTGCCTCTTTTGCAATTTCAGTATATTTTGAACCGATAAACCTTTTGGTAGAATAGACTGTATTTGTAGCGTTTACTACCATTTGTCTTTTTGCTGGGTCCCCTACTGTACGGTCCCCATCTTTATATGAAACAATAGAAGGTGTGGTTCTTTTTCCTTCTGAGTTAACAATAACTTTTGTTTCGTTAGCTTCATTTACTGCGACACATGAGTTGGTCGTCCCTAAATCAATTCCAATAATTTTTCCCATTTTTAATTTTTTTTGTTTTTATAAGTTTATTAGAAATTAATGAGTTTGTCAATACGGTATTTTTACTTTCGTCTTCATAAACCCCGTAAAAAAAATCATCTAATTCCTTTAACATACGTAATTTTAATATTTTACTCTTTGTTGGTTTCATAGTATGTTTTTCGTTTATTTTTTATACTTTTATAATATACCAAAAGTGTACCAAACCTAATTAAGAGGTATAAAGTGACATTTTGTCATTAAATAAAATAAAACTTTGACATAATGTCAAGTAGTTGATTATTTTAAACTTTTGCCTTAAAATTATATAAACTAAAAACAATATTATTATGTCAAGTATAGACGAATTACCAGAAGGAAAATCAAAAAGGAATAGAGATAGAAAAGCAGAAATATCTACTACTACTCCTATACTAGATAATTTTTCTAGAGATTTAACACTACTAGCGGTGGCTGGAGAATTAGACCCAGTTATAGGTAGGAAAAAAGAAATTAGAAGAATTGCTCAAACATTATCTAGAAGAAAAAAGAATAACCCAGTTTTAATAGGAGAACCAGGATGTGGAAAAACAGCAATAATAGAAGGATTGTCAATGATGATACATGAAGGCCAATGTCCTAGAAATTTATTGGATAAGAGAATTATTTCATTAGACTTAACATCTTTAGTGGCAGGGACAAAATATAGAGGTCAGTTTGAAGAGCGAATGAAAGCTATTTTAGATGAGTTACGTGAAAATAAAGATATAATTATTTTTATAGATGAAATTCATACTGTTGTTGGTACTGGAAACTCTAGTGGAAATTTAGACGCTGCAAATATATTCAAACCAGCTTTAGCTAGGGGAGAAGTACAATGTATTGGAGCTACAACCTTAGATGAATACAGAGAAAAAATTGAGAAGGATGGTGCATTAGACAGAAGATTCCAAAAAGTCTTTATAGACCCAACCACACCAGAACAAACTAGACAAATATTAAATGAAATTAAGAAAAAGTATGAGGACCATCATAAAGTAGAATATAGTAGTGATAGTTTGGACCTATGTGTGTCCTTACCTAAAAGGTATATTACAGATAGAGAGTTTCCAGATAAAGCTATAGACATTTTGGATGAGGTGGGTTCTAAAGTTCAATTAGAAATTAAGTACCCTAAAGCTATAGAGAAACTTAAATTAGAGGTGTCAGAGATAAAATTAAAAAAAATTAAAGTGGTAGAGTCTCAAAATTATGAAAAGGCAGCTGAAATAAGAGACCAGGAAAAGAAACTTTTAAATAGGTTAGAAGCTTTAAAGTCTAGGTGGGAAGAAGAATTAGAAATAAAAAGAGTGGTAGTCACGGATGATGATGTTTATTCGGTTGTTTCAGAAATCACCAAAATACCACTTAATAGACTTAATACTAATCAAAAACAACAATTATTAGATTTAGATGAAAAACTAGAAGGTTCTGTTATAGGTCAAGAAGAAGCTATCGAAAAAGTCTCAAAATCTATTAGAAGAAATAGTGTTGGGATTAAGGAAGAAAACAAACCTATTGGTTCATTTATATTCTTAGGTCCTACTGGTGTTGGTAAAACTCATTTAGCTAAAAAATTAGCTAAGGAAGTTTTTGGAAGTGAAGAAAATATTATTAGAGTAGATATGTCTGAATTTCAAGAAAAACATTCCCTATCCAGACTTATAGGTTCACCTCCAGGTTATGTGGGTTATAATGAAGGTGGACAACTAACAGAAAAAGTTAGAAATAACCCATACTCATTAGTATTATTTGATGAAATTGAGAAGTCTCATAGAGATATTTTTAATGTTATGTTACAAATTTTAGATGATGGTTTTATAACCGACGCATCTGGAAGAAAAATTAATTTTAAAAATACTTTAATTATTATGACTTCTAACATCGGTGTAAAAAGAGTGGAAAATTTCGGAGAAGGTGTAGGATTTGCAACCAAAGCAAAAAAACAAGCTTCAGAAGAACATACACGTACTATGATTTCAAAAGCTTTAAAAGACACTTTTAACCCTGAATTCTTAAATAGGTTAGATGACATTATTTTCTTTGAACGATTAGGTGAGGACGCTCTCAAAAAGATTATTAAAATAGAATTATCCTTACTGACCGAAAGATTAATTACTAAAGGTTACACTTTTAAATTTGGTCCTACTGTAGTAAACCATATTTTAGATATAGGTTATAATGAGAAGTTTGGTGCTAGACCATTAAAAAGAGCTATTCAGTCTGAACTAGAGGATTTTATTTCTGAAGAAATTTTAAAAGGAAAAGTAGTAGAGGGTGGAAGTTATACGGTAGGTTATAACAAAAAAACAGAAAAAATGAAATTAACATAACTTTATTCAAGAAAACTGTTTTTAGATACCCTATTTTTTTAGGGTATTTTTTTTGGCCACTACCAAGTTTTTTTTTATCTTTGTAGTATGAAAACATTACCTAAAAAACTACAACGACTTATTAAAGAAGAAAGATTCTCTTTTGACAACA
>MDSZ01027258.1_pt1 | contig 18608 bp, 18 predicted proteins | sample 811201 | NCBI WGS metagenome assembly MDSZ01 (sample SAMN05326647, study PRJNA326480) | marine metagenome | isolation source: seawater | place: Indian Ocean: North | collected 2010
AACCATTTTGCAACGTATTGACCCTCAGATTAAGACCAACAGTTTTTGGGATCGTATTGATATAACTTGCCCAGATACAGCCCATGTCCATTATGAGGCAATAGCCAGTGCTTTAGCCTGCACGCCGGGTATTTCCCATTGTTTGGAAGTACATGAATATCAGCTTACCAACTTTGATGATATTTTAGCCCATGTTATTCGTGTATATGGTGAGCGTATTCAGGATAAGCGCTTTGTTGTGCGCGTTAAACGCTCTGGTAAACATGATTTTAGTTCCCATCAGTTGGAATGTGATTTGGGTGCTGGTTTATTAGCACAAACCAGTGCGGGACAGGTTGATTTACATAACCCAGAAGTCACTGTTAGTGTGGAAATAAAAGACGAACAACTGTTTATCGTCGAGCGACGTATTGAGGGTCTAGGCGGTTATCCGCAAGGTACTCAGGAACCTGTGGTATCACTAATTTCTGGTGGTTTTGATTCTATCGTTGCCTCTTACCTAACTATGAAGCGTGGTACCAAAACCCACTTTGTATTCTTTAATCTTGGTGGTGCAGCTCACGAAGCGGGGGTTAAGCAGGTAGCCTATTTCTTATGGCAAAAGTTTGGTTCAGCAGCCAAAGTAAAATTTGTTACTGTGCCATTTGAAAGTGTAGTAGCAGAGATATTACAACATGTGAACCACTCACATATGGGCGTAGTACTTAAGCGAATGATGCTAAGAGCAGCTGAACAAGTGGCAAGGCGGCTTAAAGCTGAGGCCATGATTACGGGTGAAAGTATTGCTCAAGTTTCTAGCCAAACTTTGCCTAATTTGGCTGTTATTGATAAGGCCATTGATGGCTTAGTATTGCGGCCTCTTATTACCTGGGATAAACAAGAAATTATTGATGTTGCTGCCAAGATTGGTGCTTATGAGTTTGCCGCCAATATGCCAGAATATTGTGGTGTTATTTCCGATCGCCCCACGGTTAAGGCAAAGCTTGCTCGAGTCGAAGCCGAGGAGGCAAATTTTGATTTCGCGGTTCTACAAGAAGCTATAAAAAGTGCTGAAATGCAGGTTATTACTGATTTAATTGATGTAAATAATCTAGAACAAATGCCGGCCTACCATAAGTTTGGCGATAATGATGTGTTAGTTGATGTGCGTCATCCAGATGACCAAGTCAAGGCGCCCTTAAATCTGCCAGGTGCCAAGATTCTGCACATACCGTTTTTTAACATCAACAATGCCTTTGAAGCGTTACCTCAAGACAAACAATACCTGCTCTATTGCCCTAAAGGGGTCATGAGTCAGTTACATGCTCTACACCTTCGGGATCAGGGCTTTGAAAATGTCGGTGTATACCATCCTGCAGACGCATAAAATAAGCTTCTTTTGGTCATAACAAGGCTTTTTTTTGGCCTTTTCTGGGGGCGAAAATTGACACTGTTTTTAGCCAGAAAAGTGCCAACTGGTTACATTTGTAAAAGTATCAAACGGAACCAAACGTGCGGTTATTTGTTGTTTATTTTCAGCATCAGTAGAAAAAATGTTGTATTTCTTAAACAATTCGCCAATATGCAAAAAAAATACGCAAAAAAGCGTCTAAAAACTTGCCTAGGCGCCGATCTGTAGGTAGATTGGTGGGCTGGAAAACAATAGTTTCCCTAATAATCACTGCAATAAGTACAAATCTTACTCAGATTTGTTAAAAAATACCGCCACAAGCGGTTATAAAAAACAATACCGGAGCGCTTACCGTGCAATCGAGCAACCTTATGATCGATGGCCTTAATCTCATGATGTATGGGATGGGCTTTGTATTTACATTTTTAACCTTGTTGGTGTTTTCTACCAGGGTCATGTCAACTGTTATTAACAGATGGTTTCCTATGCCAGAACCAGCTGCAGTAAAAATTAATACTGCTAAGCCTGGTTTAACGCCTGCCCAATTGGCTGCCAATGACTCTCACTTGATCGCAGTACTTACCGCAGCTGTGCATCGTCATCGTGAAGAACGAAAGAGTTAAAATATGTTACTAATGCGAGAGCAGTTGCGTTAACGCAATGCTCCTGATCACATTTCTTTAAGTAAAGGTTTTTATTATGACCGCTTCCAAGCGACCTTTAGGCATTACCGAAGTCGTCCTGCGTGATGGCCATCAATCTCTGTTTGCAACCCGTATGCGATTGGCAGATATGCTGCCCATTGCTGAAAAACTAGACCAGGTTGGTTACTGGTCTGTTGAAACTTGGGGTGGGGCTACTTTTGACTCCTGCATACGTTTCCTTGGTGAAGATCCCTGGGAGCGCATACGTGCTTTAAAAGCAGCGATGCCTAACACCAAACAGCAAATGCTTTTCCGTGCCCAGAATATTCTTGGTTACCGTCACTATGCTGATGATGTGGTCCGTAAATTTGTTGAGCGAGCCGCGGTCAACGGTGTTGATGTATTCCGTATTTTTGATGCCATGAATGATGTGCGCAATATGGAAACGGCCATTAAAGCAGTGAAACCAACAGGTAAGCATGCTCAAGGGACCATCTCTTATACTTTAAGTCCAGTGCATAATATTGATTACTGGGTTGATTTAGCCAAACAAATTGAAGATTTAGGTGCCGATTCTATCTGTATTAAAGATATGGCAGGCCTAATCAATCCTTATGTTGCCCACGAGTTGGTCACCCGCTTAAAGGCAGAGACTAGTTTACCGATTCAGATGCATTGTCATGCGACAACCGGTCTGTCTACAGCAGCCATTGTTAAAGCCGCTGAAGCCGGCATAGACGCTGTTGATACGTCTATTTCCTCCATGTCTATGACCTATGGACATTCGCCTACGGAGTCTGTGGTATCTATCTTTGATGGTGGTGAGCGCGATACTGGTTTGGATATTAACAAGCTCGAAGAAATTGCTGCTTACTTCCGCGAAGTGCGGAAAAAATACGTTAAATGGGAAGGTTCACTGAAAGGTATTGATTCACGCATTTTGGTTGCTCAGGTGCCTGGCGGCATGTTGACCAATATGGAAAATCAGCTAAAAGAACAGGGTGCGGGTGACAGACTCGACGAAGTGCTGCAGGAAATTCCCCGCGTCCGTGAAGACCTTGGCTTTATTCCTCTGGTAACGCCAACTTCCCAAATTGTTGGTACCCAAGCCGTATTAAATGTTTTGACCGGTGAGCGTTATAAGAGCATTTCCAAAGAAACAGCTGGCGTATTAAAAGGTGAATATGGTGCGGCTTTGGCGCCATTTAATGCCGAACTGCAAGAGCGCGTGTTAGAAGGTGGTGAGGCCGTTACGTGCCGCCCAGCAGACCTACTTGAAGATGAATTGGACAAGCTAACGGATGAACTTCGTGGCTTGGCTAAAGAGAAGGGTATCAAGCTAGCTGAAGGCGAGCGGGAAATAGATGATGTATTAACCTATGCATTGTTCCCACAAGTGGGGCTGAAGTTCCTAGAAAATCGCAATAATTCAGATGCTTTTGAACCAGTGCCTACGGAAGCCGATGCTGCACCAGTGGCAACCACAGCTGGTGATGCCTCAGTTTATACCATCAATGTCAGTGGTCAGAGCTATGTTGTTGAAGTGGCTGAAGGTGGTGATGTAAGTGCTATTGGTTTAGCACCTGTGGTTAGTGCTAACCCTGTTGCGGCTGCTCCTGTTGCTGCTCCTGCCGCCGCGCCAGTTTCTGGTGGTGAGCCAATCACTTCACCTTTGGCAGGTAATATTTGGAAAGTCCATGCTACGCCAGGTCAAGCTGTCCAAGAAGGCGATGTGCTGTTAATTTTGGAAGCCATGAAAATGGAAACCGAAGTGCGTGCCCACAAAGCGGGCACTATCGGCAGTGTTACTGTGAAAGAAGGCGACGCCGTATCTGTTGGCGATGCCTTATTAACTTTGGCATAAGGGTAACACTGACTTATGGAAAAACTATTACAAATTTGGCATAGTTCGGGCATTTATCAGGTCACCCCCGGTCAGGCGGTGATGATGGCCGTTGGTTTAGGCCTACTGTACCTTGCTATTCGTCGTAATTTTGAGCCTTTATTGCTACTGCCTATTGGTTTTGGTGGACTATTAGCCAATATTCCTGGGGCGGGTCTAGCCGATCCTGGTGGCGTATTGTACATGTTCTACCAGATAGGTATTGAAACAGGCGTCTTCCCTTTGCTGATCTTTATGGGGGTTGGGGCCATGACGGACTTTGGCCCTCTATTGGCTAATCCAAAAACCCTATTCCTTGGGGCAGCGGCACAGTTTGGTATTTTCGCTACCTTGTTAGGTGCTGTGGGTTTAACGTCCCTTGGTTTAATGGACTTTAGTCTCTCTGATGCGGCTGCAATTGGTATTATTGGTGGTGCAGATGGCCCTACTTCCATCTATGTGGCGAGCAAGCTCGCACCTGATTTATTGGGTGCTATTGCCGTAGCCTCTTATTCCTATATGGCCTTGGTACCGTTAATTCAGCCACCCATTATGCGTGCGTTAACCAACGAAAAAGAACGTCAGATCAAAATGGTGCAGCTGCGTTACGTAAGTAAATCGGAAAAAATTGTTTTCCCACTGCTACTTCTTATTTTGGTGGCTCTATTGCTACCTGATGCAGCGCCGCTGTTAGGTATGTTCTGCTTTGGTAACCTAATGAAAGAAAGTGGTGTGGTTGATCGTCTATCTGATACCACGCAGAATGCACTGATTAATATTGTCACCATTTTCCTAGGTTTGGCTGTGGGCTCTAAACTGTCTGCAGATAAGTTCTTAGATTTGACCACCTTGGGTATCTTAGTTTTAGGTATGGTTGCCTTTGGTATTGGTACTGCTTCCGGTGTGTTGATGGCTAAGATCATGAATAAGTTTGGTGGTGGCATTAACCCATTAATTGGCTCGGCAGGGGTTTCTGCTGTACCTATGGCTGCGCGGGTTTCCAATAAGCTTGGTTTGGAGGCAAATTCGCAAAACTTCTTATTGATGCACGCTATGGGGCCAAATGTAGCAGGTGTTATCGGTTCTGCCGTTGCTGCTGGTATTATGATTAATTTCTTAGCAAATTAATCAGCTCAGCAATGATGTGATTTTGTCATGTGATTGAATTTAATTGCTATGTAAAAGGCCGATCGTTTGATCGGCCTTTTTTGTAGCTATTTGTAGCACTTATTGTGACTATCTAGCGGTATTTTCTCATAGTCAGTTTGGGGTAAAAATACGTTATAATATGGATTCTATATTAGGGATTAAGTTAGGAATCCACTATGACTGTTATTCGTCAAGACGACCTTATCGACAGTGTTGCTGATGCGCTGCAATTTATTTCTTATTACCATCCAATTGATTTTATTCAGTCAGTTCATGAAGCTTGGCAACGTGAGGAATCACAAGCTGCCAAGGATGCTATGGCGCAGATTCTAATTAATTCCCGCATGTGTGCCCAAGGGCAGCGTCCACTTTGTCAGGACACAGGTATTGTTACCGTCTTTGTGCAAGTGGGTATGGATGTTAAATGGGATGCCAAGTTAGGCCTCGAAGAAATGATTAATGCTGGCGTAAGTCGTGCTTATAATCATCCCGACAATAAGTTACGCGCTTCTATCTTGGCTGATCCAGCGGGTGCGCGCCGCAACACCAAAGACAATACCCCAGCGGTAATTCATACTAGTCTGGTGCCTGGCGATAAGGTTGATATTCAGGTTGCTGCAAAGGGTGGTGGTTCTGAAAATAAAACTAAAATGGTTATGCTCAATCCATCAGACAGTATTGTTGATTGGGTAGTAAAAACTGTTCCCACCATGGGTGCTGGCTGGTGTCCTCCTGGCATGTTGGGTATTGGTATAGGTGGCACCTCAGAAAAAGCTGCGGTGCTGGCTAAACAGTCATTGATGGAATCTATTGATATTCACGAATTAAAAGCCCGTGGGCCAGCATCACGTGCTGAAGAATTACGTTTAGAAATCTTTGATGCGGTCAATAATCTGGGTATTGGTGCTCAAGGTTTAGGTGGTTTGACTACAGTTCTGGATGTGAAAGTCCTTGATTACCCAACCCATGCAGCCTCATTGCCAGTGTGTATGATTCCAAACTGCGCGGCGACAAGACATACTCACTTTACTTTAGATGGCAGTGGTCCCGCTGTGCTGACACCACCAAGTTTGGATGAATATCCAGAAATTGCTTGGGATGCTGGTGCCGGTGCCCGTAAAGTAAATCTCGATACAGTGAAAGCGGAAGATGTTAAGGCTTGGCAGCCAGGTGAAACCTTGCTGTTATCAGGCAAAATGCTTACTGGACGCGATGCAGCTCACAAGAAGATGGTTGATATGATGGCCAGAGGTGAGCCATTACCCGTTGATCTGCAAGGGCGTTTTATCTACTACGTTGGTCCTGTGGATCCAGTAGGTAATGAGGTGGTGGGACCAGCTGGGCCTACTACGTCTACTCGTATGGACAAATTCACTCGTACTATGCTGGAACAAACTGGCCTTCTAGGCATGATTGGTAAAGCTGAGCGAGGGCAGGTAGCTATAGATGCTATCCGTGATAATGAAGCCGTGTATCTAATGGCTGTAGGTGGCGCTGCTTACTTGGTTTCCAAAGCAATTAAACAATCCAAAGTCGTGGCTTTTGCGGAATTAGGTATGGAAGCTATTTATGAATTTGATGTCGTTGATATGCCCGTAACAGTTGCAGTGAATACGGGTGGCACCTCTGTGCATCAAACTGGCCCAGCCCAGTGGCAAGAGCTAATTGCTTCTCGCCAAGTATAAGCCTTTTCTATCCTTCTTTGTGAGCCAACGAGTTGCATCGCGTTGGCTTACAAAAATAAATTTAATGACCCTCGTTGTTGTAGTTATGGCTTATTTGGTCATTAGACCTTGAGCTTGCATATAAGCTAATAAATGCGGTCGCGCCTCTTTATTTAAGGTCTTTTCAATATGTTCACTAAAAGTGGTGCTTAATTTTCCCTGTGTGCGTTTGGCATAGTATCTACTAAGCAGTTCATCATATTTCTCTAACTGGGTTTTTGGATAGGCTTGATACTGTTCTTGATGTAAAACCACATCCATAGGTAGGCGTGGTTTAATATCTGGATCTTGGGCGGCATAACCTAAGCACATACCAAATAAAGCCACTACTTGATCGGGTAAATTTAGGGTCTCACTTACCAATTGGGGTTGATTACGTAAGCCGCCTATATAGACACCACCAAGCCCAGCACTTTCTGCAGCTAACAGCACATTCTGCGCCATAATAGCGGTATCAACACTGGCAATTAAGGCTTGTTCAGTAAAGCCCGTGGGCATATTGATTCCGTTGACCTTACATATTTGTTGATTACGTTTTAGATCGGCACAAAAGACTAAAAAAACAGGGCAACTGCCGACATAAGTTTGATTACCAGAAGCGATCTGTAACTTTTCCCGCAGTTCTGGTCGGCTGACCTGAATAACCGATGTGGCTTGGACAAAACTAGAACTAGAAGCGGCTTGACCGGCAAGGATCAGTTGTTCAACCAATGCTTGTGGAACAGTTTGTTCACTAAATTGACGAATTGAACGATGCTGAAGCATCAGTTCGATGGTGGCATTTGTTTGTTTGGACATAAGTGTTCCTATTCATACCAAGGGACATAATGCTTGTTAGCTTGGTAAAGCAATTAAACATATCTTTACTGTAAGGGGGCCACTTAGGCGGATGACCGGTTATAATTATGGGTCAAGAAGTTTACTAATGCGAGCAAAAATGACCTTGCTATAAAGGCAGAATTTGTTGTTTGGGTTTGGTACAATAAATTAACTCGCTAACTTGTGTGCCTACTATGACCTTAAGCTTATCCTTACCTTTGCAGCCTGAATTGACCACCCGTTATGGGTTGGAAGAAGCAGTGATGTTGGCTGTGGTAATGGAGTTAGTTGGTGGCTGGCAAGGCCAAGTCACCGTTTCTGAGCAGCGTGTGTTTTCTCGAGTCGGTGGCATTAGTCGCCAACAACAGGGCGCTATTCTGGCACAACTGGCATCTCAGGGCTTGTTAAGCATGACCCCTGTGGCAGACAAGCTATTAACTATTGACCTTAATCTTGCTGCTGCCATGGAACATGAGGTGATGCCTAAAGTATCAGTTGATACTGTGGCAAAGCCTGTGTCTGGAGTAACTACGACCGCAGCAAGTTTGCAGCAGCCTGAAATTTCCCCGAGCATAACGACACAACGTGGTCGCGATGATGAACTATCACGAATTTTTGCCGCCAAAGAAGCCCAGCAAGCTATGCTAACTAGCATGCATGCTGAGTGGCAGCCATCGACTAATATTTTACGTATGTTGACCTACAATATGCAGGTCAGTGAAGAGTTTGCTATGGGTTTACGGGATGAGTTTGTGGTTTACTATATGGATAAGGATCGTCGTGAAAGTCCTGGTGGCTGGGATCAAAAATTCCTGAAATGGGTCAAAAAAGAACATATTCAACAACAAACTGCTGCCGCTCGTGCACAACAGCAGGGTCAAACAAGAAATTACGCGCAAAATGAAGAAGCTCGATACCATGCTCGCGAACAGCGTCAGCAACTCACTGATGCCGTCCTCGACCTCGGCAATACCGACTGGTAAGGCTGCCCCTAAGGCATCGCCGGAGGTCAGTGAATATACCAAGAGTATGGTCAATATGCTCTTTGCTCGCTTTATGGTGATTTATGGCCATAAGTTTAAAAGCGCATTTAACTCACCGAAAGAATTAGTTATCGCTAAACGTGAATGGTCTACCAGTATTGGTGGCTATGATGAGGATGTCCTCGTGGCGGCCTTAGAATTGGCTAAACAGACCTATAGCTGGGTGCCGAGCATTGCTGAATTTTTACAATTACTAGAGAAATGCCAGCAAAGTTTTGGTTTACCTACGGCAGAAGAAGCCTACGCAGAAGCTTGCCGCTATGCCAGTGAACCGTCTCAGCATGCTTGGTCACATGCAGCGGTTTACCACGCGGGGAAACAAGCGGGTTGGTTTGAATTACGTACGACAACCCAGCAACAAATTTGGCCACATTTTCGTTCACTCTATAAAGCCTTGTGCGAACGTGTTTTAGCAGGTGAACAATTACCTATCCCAACTGCCCAGGGATTGCCTGAGCCTAGTTCGAGTGAGTTGTTTAAGTTAATTGATCAATGGGCTGAACAGCAGGAATTATCCTTAGAAGAGGCGCAAACAACTTTGTATTATTTGCACTTAGTCGAACGTAATCCACTGCGCAAACGCTTGCTAGAGCAGGCGCAAGCAAAATACCCAAACAGTGAGCTGCCATCTACCTTGGCCGACTTAAGGCACATGCTCGAGACCAAGCAATCTGTTTAATATTGACTAGAGCTGTTTATCGAATTGGCCATTAGTGCGTGTTTTAGAGCTCACTTAATTCACGCAAGTATTTAAATAATTTCCTTGCGGCCGTGGGCGCTTTACCCTGACGTAATTCTTTTTGTGCCAGACGAATAAGATTGTTTAATTGTTGACGGTCTAGTCGTGGGAACTTGCTCACTAGATCTTGCATGGTGGATTGATCATTATTTAATAGGCCATCACGCCAGCGCTCTAATTGATGAAAGGCGAGTTGATGTTCTTTCGTGCTAGAGTCTAATAATGCTAGGGCTTGGCGAATACCGTCAGCATCTTCTTCGCGCATAACCTTGCCAATATACTGCAAGTGGCGCCGCTTAGCTTCATTTTGTTTTATGTGATAAGACTCTTCGATAGCCGCAGCTAGGGTATCGCTCATGGGTACTTTTTTAAGTTCATTAGGCTTAAGTTCAAGTAGGCGACCACCCAACTTTTGTAGCTCTTCCATAGCTTGTTTGATTTGTGTGCGGCTTAACTCTTGCTCAGGCTCTTGTTGTGTCCGCAAGGCGTCCAGTTCAGCTTCAGCCAGACGTGCTTTAGCGCGTCCCATATAGTATTCCTTAAAAATTAAGCATAGAAGAGGGTGGCTAGGCCTAAGAAGGCACAAAACCCAACAATATCAGTAATAGTGGTTAGTATAACACCACCCGCTAAAGCCGGATCGATATGCATCGCTTTTAGTATCATCGGCAGGGAAGTGCCACTGATAGCAGCGATCACAAGATTAATAATCATAGCAATGGCAATAATAAAGCCGATGGTCATATCAGCAAACCACCAACTGGCAATACTGGCAACGACTAAAGCCCAAAGGGTGCCATTTATGGCGCCAACAATAACTTCACGATTAAGTAGGTAGGCAATATTACTGCGTTCCACATGTCCCAAGGCTTGTCCGCGAATCACCAAAGTCAGAGCCTGACTACCGGCTATACCACCCATACTGGCTACAATAGGCATAAGAATCGCTAGGGCTACAACTTGTTCGATGGTGTCTTGGAACAAACCGATCATAAATGAAGCTAACAACGCCGTAAGTAAGTTAATACCCAACCAAACGGCACGTCGTCTTGAAGTTTTAAACACTGGGGCAAAGGTATCTTCATCCTCGTCCAGACCTGCCATGCGCATTAATGAATGGTCAGCATCCTCACGAATAACATCCACCACGTCATCAATGGTAATACGCCCAAGAATGCGTCCTTGTTTATTGATAACAGGGGCAGATACCCAGTCGTGACGTTCAAATAGGTTGGCAACCTCAGAATCATCAAGATCAGCTTCGATGGCCTCTACTTCGGTATCCATAATATCTCTAACTTCGATATTTGGATCACTAACCAGCATACGAGTAATGGGTAATAAACCGATATAGCGGTCTTTACGAGTCACCACAAAGATATTATCCGTGGTATCCGGCATTTCTTCATGGCGCCGTAAATAGCGCAGCACAGTGTCGATGGTTATATCAGGCCGGACGGTAATAATATCCGTATTCATCAGACCACCAGCGGTATCCTCAGGATACTGCAAAACACTTTCAACCCGCTCTCGATCTTGTTGGTCCATACCGTGCAGGACTTCACTAAGCACGGTATCAGGCAGTTGCTGTAAAATATCGGCTAAATCGTCCGTGTCTAGATTTTCGGTTGCCGTTAGCAACTCTTCCATATCCATACTTTTCAAAAAGTCGGCTTGGATATCATCACTCAGGTGTTGTAGTACCTCGCCCTCATGTTCGGCATCAATAAGATTCCACAATATCTCCCTTTCGCGAGGTGGCGAGGACTCAAGTAAGTGTGCAGTATGGGCGGGTTTTAGGGTGTGGTTAAGCATATGACGCACTTGAATAAAGGCGCCACTTTCGAGGGCATCGTTAAGCTCTTGTAGCCTTGATTCCATCTTTATGCTTCCCGAAAATTAATAAACTAGCTGCTATGCCAAGCACTTATGCTTATTATTTTATCTGAGCTGAGCAAGAATCGGAACCTTAATTCCAGCTGGAAGAGAAAATTTACTGGAAAATCCGTTAGTTATTCATCTTCATCAAAACGATTATTGATGATATTACACACATCTGTATGGGCTTGTTGAGCACCTTCACCTTGTACCCGCAGGGTTAGTTCAGTGCCCTGACTAGCAGCTAGAAGCATCACGGACATAATACTTTTGGCGTTTACCATACGTTCCGGTAAACCGATTTCTATATCACAGGCATGTTTACTAGCAACATTGACTAGCTTGGCAGCGGCACGGGCATGAAGCCCCAGCTTGTTAATGATGGTGATAGTAGACTCAATACGTTGGCTCATGGGTTTTAGCTACTCAATTAATAGCCTGTTAGCATAATGCTAAAGACTTGTGTCTGTCCAATGGCTTATTACAGGCTAGTATCTGTGGCCGCGGCAAATAATTCGGCGCTATTTTGACAAGCACGCAGGCGTTCACGGAATGTTTGTTTACCAAACTGCTCTGCTAGGGTAGACAAAACTTGTAAATGTTCATTAGTGGCAGCCTTTGGTACGAGGAGAATAAACATAATATCCACGGGTTGACGGTCAATAGCGTCAAAATCCACTCCTTTATCCAACTTAACCAAGGCCCCTGTAACTTGTTCACAATTTTCTAACCGACAGTGGGGTAGAGCGATGCCATCCCCAAAACCCGTACTGCCAAGTTTTTCACGACCGATTAATGCTTGAAATAGAGCCGTAGCGTCAACGTTTGGAATTGTATCAGCAAGCCATTCTGAAGTGGCTTCTAAGGCGCGTTTTTTACTATTACAAACGAGACCGTTGTAGGTATGTTCAGGCGTTAATATATCGATAATGTTCATGACTAAAAACTTAAGCTAGACGTTTACGTTCATTGGAAGGTGGAATATTCATACTTTCCCGGTATTTGGCCACAGTGCGCCGTGCCACCTGAATGCCTTGTTCTTCCAATAACCCAGTTAGTTTGCTGTCACTAAGGGGGTTGCGAGGCAATTCAGCAGCAATCAATTTCTTAATTAAAGCTCTGATAGCGGTACTGGAAGCTTCACCACCATTGGCTGTGGACACATGACTAGAAAAGAAATATTTGAGTTCAAAAATACCCCTAGGAGTATGGATATACTTTTGCGTAGTTACCCGAGAAATAGTTGATTCATGCATCTCCACCTGTTCAGCAATTTCTGCCAAAACCAAGGGTTTCATGGCTTCTTCACCAAATTCTAAAAAGCCCTGTTGGATTTCACAGATCCTGCCAGCCACTTTTAACAAAGTATCATTGCGGCTTTCCAGACTTTTCAAAAACCATTTAGCTTCTTGTAGGTGACTTTTAATAAACTGACTATCACTGGCGTTAACTGATTTACCAAGGGAAGCATAACTTTGATTGATGCGAATTTTGGGCGCTGCATCGGGGTTTAGTTCGACCCGCCAACTATTGTTTACCTTTCTGACCATCACATCTGGTACGACATATTCCGCATGATTGATGGCCACCTTGGCACCTGGCTCAGGTTGAAGGCTGGTAATAAGGGAAATAATACCCTGTAATTGTTGCTCTTTATAACCTGAACGACGGCGTAAGAGGTTGTAATCGTGACTGCCTAAAATATCTAGGTACTGGTCAACAATAGTAATAGCCCCCTCTAAAAAGGGTGTCTCAGAGGGCATTTGCTGTAACTGGATTAACAGGCATTCACGTAAATCTTGGGCACCTACACCCACGGGATCAAACTGTTGTATTCTATGGATAACCGCAAGCAACTCATCCAGCTCTATGGGTGTTTCAAGACCCAAATCCAGCAGATTATTATTTATACCGTCCAATAGCTCGGCATGGCTTTGGGTTAAATAACCGCGATCATCAATGGCATCTATAATGCTGGTACTGATAAAACGATCTAGGTCACTCATTGGGGTCAGATTAAGCTGCCAATGGAGGTGGGATTGAAGATCGGGCGTATCACCATTGATACTATCAAAATCAAAGTCGTCACCACTAGCAATGGAACCTGAGCCAGCAACATTTTGGAACACATCATCCCAAGCACTGTCTGTGGCTAATTCGACAGGGATTTCTTCATTCCAATCGCTATCAACTTTGATCTCATCTTCGAGATGGTCACTTAAGTTATTAGCATCCTTAATGTCATTATCGTTAGGTAATTTATTCTCACTGGTGCTTGGTAGTTGCTCATTTTCATGGCCCAGATCTAATTCGTCTTCCATTTCCAGCATAGGGTTACTATCAAGGGCCTGCTGAATCTCCTGTTGTAAATCCAGAGTTGATAGTTGTAATAAACGAATCGCTTGTTGCAGTTGTGGCGTCATAGCCAACTGCTGATTCATCTTTAACTGTAAAGAAGCTTTCATACAAAAAAATCAGGGAACCAAAAGTGGTTAGAGACTAAAATTGTCGCCCAAGTATACATCTTTTACTTGTTGATTGGCTAAAATCTCATGGCTGGAACCGGCAGCAAGGATATAACCCTCACTGACGATATAGGCTAAATCACATATATCGAGAGTTTCTCTAACATTGTGATCGGTAATTAGAACACCAATGCCCTTATCACTAAGGTGGTTAATAATCTGCTTAATATCGCCTACGGAAATAGGGTCTACACCGGCAAAAGGCTCATCCAACAATATAAATTGTGGATCACTAGCAAGGGCTCTCGCAATCTCTACCCGTCTTCGTTCACCGCCGGATAGGCTCATGCCAAGACTGTCACGGATATGCCCAATATTAAATTCAGTTAATAAGTTTTCCAACTTGGCAGTTCGGGCTGGCCCGTCTAAGTCATTACGAGTTTGTAGAATAGCCATAATATTGTCAGCAACGCTTAGTTTGCGAAATACCGAAGCCTCTTGGGGCAAGTAGCCAATACCAGCTTGAGCACGGCCATGCATAGGCAAGGATGAAATATCTTGCTGATCAATAAACACTTGCCCTTTATCAGCTTTAATTAGCCCCACGATCATGTAAAAACAAGTGGTTTTGCCAGCGCCATTGGGGCCTAGCAAGCCCACTACCTGACCAGATTTCACAGCAATATTGACATCTTTAACGATGGCACGTTTGCTGTAGCTTTTAGCTAAATTGCGTGCTTCAAGGTGAGACATAGATTTAGCTGCCAGGATTAAAGATCATTTTGACACGTTGCTTGGTATTAGGTTCAGCACTAGCTTTTACCTTTTCTTCCCCCACAGCATACTCAATTTTGTCACCACTAAATTGATTGCCTTTTTGGTGCAGCGCGGCATTCCCTGTCAGCAAAATAATATCCTTGGCAAGATGGTAGTTTAACTCATCGGCCCAAGCTTCTAGCAGACTTCCATCACTTTCCGTTGTTTGCTGTAAATGCGCTTGGGTACTGTCATTACCTTTGGCCAGAAAACGTTCTATATTGTTATTACTATCCATAATAATCTCAATGCTATCGGCATGAATAGTCATAGAGCCTTGGGTGACCACGACATCACCAGAATAAATATAGTAACCCTTAGCTTCATCCATAACAGCTGAGTTGGCTTCAAGGCTGACCGGCTGCTTGCGGTCACTATCTAAAGCAAAAGCCGCGCTAGAAAGCGCGATCAGGCTGGCTAACAGTAATTGCGGTACTAACAAGTGAAAATGCATAAAACTAGTTTCCTGGTTGTAGTTGGCCTTTTACTTGGCTCAACAAATTAAGTTTTTGCGTGTCCATATCTAACTTCAGACCTTGGCTTTGCAATTGACTTTGGCCGCCTTGGATATTTGTTTGCTGGTTACCCATAAGCAAGTTTTGTTGGGGTAAGATTTTAAGGCTTTCTGTGGTCAAGCTCAAAGGATTTTCTTGGGCAGGGCCATTAGTAATAAAAACTCCACCATCAAGGTCAATTTGCCCACCTGAATCAATAACCACCCCATTGTCAGCGCGGCCAAACCATGCAGCACGATTTGTTTGAAACAGTTGAAAGCTGGGTTCGGCAATATCTGTAGTTGCAAATTCCATAATGTGGGTAAAGCGTTGGCCACTTATTTTGCTGCTTAACTGGCCTGTTCCATCATATTGAAGGCTGGTCGCTTGTGCCAAAAAGTAATCAGGTGAATACTCTTGTGTCACTTGGCTGGATAAATTTTCTACTTGTTGTTGCCACAGCCATAAGCCCGACAACAACAATAATACTGCCAATAGATTGATCAGAATCCATTTTATATTGAGCTTGGCTAGCATAGATATTTACCTGAAAATAGAGGTGCTTTGCATAATAGTATGACTACCCATAGTGACAATAGTTCGCTTAGGCTTGGGCGCTAATATAAAGCACATACAAATAGAGGATGTAAATACACAATAGCCCTATCCCCATCCAGCGTTGTATAGAACCACCATTTCTCGCCTTAAAACCAATAGCAAATAAAAGCAAAGTTAGGCCTAACATCAAACCATAATCACGCCATAAAGCGCCAGCACTGATAGTGGCTGGATAAATTAAGCCTGGTAAGGCCATGACGGCGAGTAAATTAAAAATGTTTGAACCAATGATATTGCCAATCGCCATAGCATGTTTGCCTTTGCGGGCACTGACTATAGAGGCAGCAAGTTCTGGTAGGCTAGTACCGATGGCTACTATGGTCAGGCCAATCACCAAATCACTTACACCTAGCTGAACGGCAATGTCCGTTGCGCCCCAGACGAGAATGCGAGAACCAAAGCCTAGGGCGATTAAGCCAATGATTAGCCAAAGCATACCTGGTACCAAGGCCATGTCAGGAATATCTTGGGTGATAGGGTTTTTGTCTTGTTCTTGAAAGCGCTTAAATAAACTTAAACAAATGCCTAAGCCACCCAGCATTAGTAAACCGTCAACTAAACCAATATGTTGGTCCCATAGTAAAAAGCCAGTACCTATGGTCACTAGGGTTAATACAGGTAATTCATGGCGAACTAATGCAGCCCGAATGGGTACAGATGCAAATACAGCGGTACCGCCAAGGACAAGGGCAATATTGGCAATATTTGAGCCTAGGGCGTTACCTATTGCTAAACCAGGTGATTCATTATAGGCAGCTGTGGCTGATACCAGAATCTCTGGTGCTGAAGTACCAAAAGCAATGACCGTTAGGCCTATAAGCATTGGCGACATGCCTAGGTGGTAGGCCGTTGCAGAAGCACCATCAACAAAGCGATTAGCGCTCCAAATCAAGAGGACTAAACCCGCCAGAACAGCAAAAGCAGGGACAAGCATATGGGAAGAAAGATTAATATTCAGAATGATGCTTAGAATACCACAGTAGGGTCTATTAATGCTAAACTTGGGGAATGTTTTCATGGCCAGTGTGGTCTAATAGTTATAGCAAATTAAAGAGTGAAACTATATATGCCCCAAACTCCTTTGGTGGAAATAAGTGACTTACACTTTGCACGTGATACTAGGGCTATCTTTAGTGGCCTTAATATGAAAATTCAGCAGGGCTGTGTCACGGCCATTATGGGTCCTAGTGGTTGCGGAAAGACCACATTATTGCGTCTTATCGGCGGGCAATTGACGCCACAACAGGGTCAAATCAAAGTCTTTGATCAAGCTTTAGTTAATATATCTAGAGATAAGTTGACGCAATTACGTGGGCGCATGGGTGTGCTATTTCAAAGTGGTGCTTTGTTTACTGATCTAAATGTGTTTGAAAATGTCGCCTTTCCGTTACGTGAGCATGCCTCAATAAACGCTGATGAACTGCATGATAAGGTTTTATTAATGCTAGACGCCGTTGGCTTAAGAGGCACAAAAGAACTTATGCCCGCTGAATTATCAGGGGGTATGGCTAGGCGTGTTGCTTTAGCTCGAGCCATTGCTATGGAACCAGAGCTAGTCCTTTATGACGAGCCTTTTGCTGGCCAGGATCCTATAGCTATGGCGGTCCTACAACGCCTAATTCGCTCATTAAATGATAGTTTACAGATCACCAGTGTGCTTGTTTCCCATGATGTGGCTGAGGCCTGTGAAATTGCTGACGATTTGATTTTATTAGGCCGTGGTGGTGTAGTGGCTCAAGGTAGTCCAGATAAACTATTAAACAGCTCAGATCCTCTGGTCTATCAATTTATGCATGGTCAGGCTGATGGTGCAATACCATTTCATTATCCAGCCCCAGAATTGATAACGGAATTACGCACAACCAAAGCTAAGTCCAGTCTTCAGACTTCAACGCAAACCCATAGTCCGGAGTCTCATTAGTATGCTTGTAAATTCCCTACAGTCTCTTGGTCAATGGCTGCTCCGTGGTTTAGGTGGATTAGGTGGAGCGCTATTTATGTTGTTGCAATCAGTAACTGTGGTGCCTGGCCCCAGAGGTTGGCAGCGTTTAGTGCAGCAACTATATGTGGTTGGGGTGCAGTCCTTAATCATTATTATCGTATCGGCAGCTTTTATTGGCATGGTTTTGGGCCTCCAAGGTTATACTTTGTTGGTGGATTATGGTTCTGAGCAAGCGGTTGGGCAGATGGTTGCTTTAACCTTGGTACGTGAATTAGCCCCGGTAGTGGCGGCCTTATTATTTGCTGGTCGTGCTGGTTCAGCATTGACTGCAGAACTAGGCTTAATGAAAGCCACAGAGCAATTGGCTAGCTTAGAGATGTTTGGTGTTGATCCACTCCATCGTATTGTTGCCCCTCGCTTTATTGCTGGGATAATTGCCTTGCCTATATTGGTGGTTATATTTAATTTGGTAGGGATCTATGGTGGGCATTTAATAGCAGTAGATTGGCTAGGTGTTCATAGTGGTGCCTATTGGGGCAATATGCAGGCTGCAGTGAGTTTTGCCGACGATATTGTCAATGGTTTGATTAAAGCCTTGGTGTTTGCTGTGCTAGTCACCTGGACAGCTTTATATCAGGGTTATATGTGTGAACCTACGTCTCAAGGTATCAGTACTGCAACAACACGCACAGTGGTATATTCATCATTGTTGATCTTAGGTTTTGATTTTATTTTGACAGCATTAATGTTTGGAGGCCTGTAATGGCAAAAAAATGGCTAGAGATTAGCGTTGGTGGGCTATTGGTAGCCGGCGTGGTAGCTCTTTTAGCACTAGCGATACAGGTAAGTGGTAGCCATCTTAGTGGCAGTAATAGTCAATACCAAGTTTCCGCCTTGTTTGATAATGCTGCAGGTCTGTCACCAAAGGCGCGGGTAACTTTATCAGGTGTGACGATTGGCGAAGTGACTTCCGTCAGTATTGATGAGCAGACTTTGATGGCACGA
>MDSZ01090379.1_pt1 | contig 18608 bp, 18 predicted proteins | sample 811201 | NCBI WGS metagenome assembly MDSZ01 (sample SAMN05326647, study PRJNA326480) | marine metagenome | isolation source: seawater | place: Indian Ocean: North | collected 2010
TATGCTATTTCAATGACCGATGGAGTTTCATCAAGAGACCATTATACTAAGAAAGAATTAGCTGATAGATTAAAGAATTCTTTAAAAGCTGCAAAAATCTTAGGTTTTAAATGGTTAAATAAAATTTCAGGTAATTTTTCTGATAATTCTATGGACTCTGAACCTTTGTTAAAGATTGTTAAAGTTATTGAAAAAGCAAAAAAAATTGTAAATCCCGAGATTGTCATAACTCATTTTCCAGAAGATATAAATATCGATCATCAAATTGTATCAACGGCAACCCTTACAGCATTTAGACCGAAATATAATCAAAAATGTAAACGAATAATTTCGTTTGAAATACCTTCTTCAACAGATTACGCAATTTATAAAAAAAAAATATTTAAACCAAATTATTTTGTAGATATTAAAAAATTCTGGAACAAAAAAAAACGTGCATTAGATGCTTATAAAAGTGAAATGTTAAAATATCCAAATAGTAGATCCATTAAAGGCTTAAAAAATCTTGCCCATTATAGAGGAAATCAAGTTGGACTTAATATGGCAGAGGCATTTCAAATATTAAGGATTATCAAAAAGTGAAAAAAATCTTAGTGTGTAGTAATAATGATTTTTTTAGAAAAAAAATAAAAAAAAAAAATTATTTTTTTTTAAAAAATGAAAAAAATTTAAATCTTGAGTTCTTAAAGAGAATTAAACCTGATATTATTTTTTTTCCACATTGGAATTATATTATAAAAAAAGAAATTTTAAAAAATTACTTATGCATTGGATTTCATTCAACACCATTACCCTATGGCAGAGGCGGCTCTCCAATACACAATATGGTTTTGAGAAATTTTACAAAAACAAAATTATGTTCCTTAAAGTTAAATGAAAAAGTAGACTCTGGTCCAATATATCTAAAAAAAAATATTTCTTTAATTGGAAATGGGGAAAAAATATTTTTAAATATATACAAATCTATCTTAACAATGATGCGTAAAATAGAAAAAAAAATACCTAAACCAAAAAAACAAATTGGAAAACCTAAATATTTTAAAAGATTAAAGCTAAAGCAAAATAATTTATTAAAATATAATAATATTAATGAAATATATAACTTAATAAGGATACTTGATATAAAGTTTCTAAATTACCCAAAAGCTTTTATAAAAAATAAAAATATTATATTTAATTTTAAAGAAGCAAAAATAAAAAAAAATAAAATTGAGGCTAAGGTCGAAATTTCAAGAAAATAATTTTCTAGAAATTAAATTTATATTTTTATCATCTTTGAAAATATTCTTGAACACTTTGCTGGTTCTATTTGGAGAACTTTCAAATGCTATTCTTAAAATATCCATCCAATTAACGTTATTTTTTTTTCTAATTTGTTGAATTTGATCTATCAATTTATTATTTTTTCTCAACTGATTATTATCAATAACCTTATAAAGAAAAAAAAATTTGTTTTTTGATAATATTGTGTATCCATTTTTAATAAAAAAGTTTAATGATTTTTTGTTATTTTTTTTTATTTTTGAAATAATCATTGCTTTGTTTAGAATTTTTTCAGAAGCATTTAATGCTTCACTACCTATACTTAATGATTGATATTTTGGTAATATTGCAATTGAAATTTCATAAAAAAATTCTTTTTTAATATATCGAACAAAACCTATTTTTGATTTATTCTTTATTATGATATGAAACAAATCGTTTTTATTTTTTATTTTTTCAACAAACCAATTTTTATGTTTTTTTTTTGAAATTATCTCAGAGTTAAAAAAATTTTTTCTAATAAGCCTATTATTTCTCAATTTAAGTGTAAAACTTAAATCAGATCTAATTATTTTTCTAATTAAAATTTTCATTTAGAATTATTAAATAACCTATATAAATGATTTATAATAAATTAAAATTAAACATTAATGAAAAAACCTTATTTCATAGCTGAGATTTCGGCAAATCATGTTGGATCTTTGAAAATTGCTAAAAACTTAATAAGAATTGCAAAATTTCATGGTGCTGATGCTGTAAAATTACAGACTTATACAGCTGATTCTATGACTCTCAATTCTAATAAAAAAGATTTTTTGGTATCTAGCGGATTATGGAAAGGTGAAAAATTATGGGATTTGTATGATAGAGCAAAAACCCCTTACAAATGGCATTCCGAGTTATTTTCTTATGCAAAAAAATTAAAAATAACATGCTTTAGTACACCATTCGATACTGATGCTGTTGATTTGTTAGAAAAATTAAAATGCCCTTTCTATAAAATTTCTTCTTTTGAAATGAATGATTTACCTTTAATAGAAAAGGTTATTTCAACTAAAAAACCAATAATTTTGTCAACTGGCACCTCTAGTTTAAAAGAAATAAAGGAGGTTATGAATTTTATTAGAAAAAAAAAAGCAAAAAAAGTCTCTCTGCTTTATTGTGTAAGTAATTATCCCGCATCATTGAAAGATTTTAATTTAAATAATATTTCAATATTAAAAAAAGAATTCAATTGTATGGTTGGCTTATCCGATCACTCTATAAATAATAATGTAGCTATTGCAGCGATTGGCGCTGGAGCAGAAATTTTTGAAAAACATATAGCATCAAAATGGTCAAAAAAATCCCCTGATTTTAAATTTTCATTAATAGAAGATCAAATAGGATTATACAGAAATTGTTTAGATGAAACTTATAGAATGTTTGAGAAAAAAAATTTTCATAGAAATAAATCTGAAAATTTTTATAGAAAATTTAGAAGATCTATATATGCATTAAAAAACATAAAAAAAGGAGAATTATTAACAAACAAAAATATTAAGTTATTGAGACCTTTTAATGGGTTAAGCCCCAAATATTACAATAAGATATTAAATAAAAAGTCACCTTTTAATATTTTAGCTGAAAGTGCAGTGCCAAAAAAAATATTAAAAAACTTTAAAATAAAATAACCTTTTTAATTTTATTATGATTTGTAAAGTTCTGATTGAGAATTTTCTATACAGGATTTACAAACATTAGCAGGATTATTATTTAAAAAACTTTGTCGGACTTCTGTCATTTTTGGGCCATTCCAAATTTCTCTTAAGGTATTATATTTTATATTGCCAATAGGAAGGTTTCTGCCAACTGTATTGCAACAAGGAGCAACAGTGCCATCAGAATAAATTGTTACTTGTCCCCATGGTTCAGAACAATCATAATTTTTAACTGTATCTTTTATGTTGTATTTTCCGGATCTTATATCATCATATGCTTTGATTGAAGTTTCTCTTTGTACTTCGACAGAATCAACTACACTTATCCATTTATTTATAAATTGTTCTCTTTCTGATAGATTTAGATTTAGGGCCACAAATGATGTTCTTACAATAGGTAACTCAAGATTTAAATTGTTTCGCATTTCCACAAATGTTTTTATATTATTTTCTAAATCCTTTAAACGATCAACTCCTTTTAATCTTTCACTTACCGGAATTCTCACTTTATTATAAGTTTCAGAAGAAGCACCATCCACTGAAACGAATAATCTTGTAACAGAACTATTTAATATTTTTTTTGCATTTTTTTCGTTTAGTAGAATTCCATTCGTAAATAATAATACATCCATAATATTTGCATTTTTTGCTAAGGTTAATACTTTTTCAAAATCTTTGTATAATAATGGCTCAGATATACTTAACATTAATGCTGGTAAATTATTTTTTTTAAAGTCCTCAAAAATTTTTGATAATGTCTTATTATCCATTGTAATTTTTTTTGCATCATTTCTAAAACCTTGATAGCACATTACGCACTGTAGATTACACCTGTTTACTAATTCCAAAACAACAGTAGTCGGGTAGTCTGATAATTCACTAAATTTTTTACTTTTGATATTTTTTTCATAGCTTTCTCTATAAACTTCATATCTTTTTCCAAATTTTTCTAATAAATTTCTAGTAAGTATCTGTTCTGGATTTTTTTTAGTATGCTTAATAATATGATCTGGTGTTGTTTTAGAAATATTTTTTTCCATAATGTATATTTATAAGTTATTAAATTAAAATATGGTATTAGGGAAGTATAATTAGAGTATATGAACAAAAAAAGCGATATATTTTATTCAAAGAATTATTTAATACTTAATTTTTTAATTTTATACGGATATTTATTACCTTATCAATTTATAACTAACAAACTGGAGTTAGCATTATTCGGAGTCTATATAGTTGCTAATTCTAATCTTGGAATAAATTTTAAATGATAAAAAAAATTATATATTTTTTTTTTTTTAACAGTTTTTTTGAAAAAAAAATAAAAAATGCATATGAAATTTTGGAAAAAAATAAAAAAATTGAATTAGTCTATAAAATAAAAGAGAAGCTTAAAAATTTACGATACTATGAAAATCAAACAGAAAATTCTTTTAAAAAATATGATTTAGATATTTTTTTAGCCTTAAATCAATTTATTTATTCAAGATTTATAAATACATCTTTTTTTACATCAAAATTAATATTTGCTTTAGCTTATGGTGAAAATTTTTATTTTCCTATTCCAAAAAAATATTTAGATATTATTAACCTTTCAGTAAAAGTTAGTTTTTTTAAATCTAAATTGTTATTTATCTTATGTTTGGTTGTATTAGCAATATATCAATTTTTTCTAATAATTATAAATATTTTATTTTTTTTTAAACCAAAAGTACATTTTGAAAATAAAATATTTCTTAATTCCATTCCCAATTTACATTCGAATAATGAAAGTAGTTATAAAAATTTAGATTTTTATAAGTGGGCTATAAAAAAATTTAAAATAGATAACAATTTAATTTTTTTTCATTGTAATAAATTAATAGATAATAAAAATATTAAATTAACACACTTCGAATATAAAACGAATTATATTCAAAATCCTATTATTCCTTTTTTTAAATTACGGTATATAGGAATTTTTTTTAAATCTATTTTAAAAACATTTAAACTATTTTTTAAAATAATAATTTTTAAGAAAGTAGAATTATTATTGTTAATAAAAGATTTTTTTTATTTTTATTATTTAGAGAGTTTGCCAAAAAATCAATTTTATAATTTTTGCTTATTCAATAATTCAGATATGGTATTCAGACCTTTATGGACTTATGTAAACGAAAAAAATAATAAGGGATCTGTAATAATGTACTTTTATTCTACGAATATGATGCCTTTGCTACAAGAAATAAATAAAAATAATTATTATGAAATTTATGGATATTGTTTACACTCTTGGTCTAATTATCTAACTTGGAATAAAAATCAAAAGAATTGGTTAGAAAAAGAAATTAAAAAAAATGTTAGTTTTATTGAAGAAAGTACCATCCCTTTTTCTGGAAAACATTTGAGCTTAGAAAAAAAAAATAAAACTTTAACAATTTTTGATGTTCCACCCAAGAGAACTGGTATTTATTATTTGCTTCATAATCCATATAATATTTATACCTTAGAGTACTGTGAGAAATTTTTAAATGATATAATTAATTCAATACCTGAAAATTATTATTCATATACAGATGTTATAATAAAATTAAAAAAGGATTATGATAATATACATCCAGATTATAGAAGATTAATTAATAAATTTACTGATAAAAAAAAAATACAATTAATTAAAGATATTTCACCTGAGAGTGTTATTGAAATATCAGACGCTACTATTTCAGTACCATTTACATCGCCCGCAATCACTTCCTTTTACAAAAAAAAAGAAACTATTTATTACGACCCCAGTGGTCAATTATCAAAAGATAATTGTCTCGAAAAACAAATCAGTCTTATTTCCTCAAAAGAAAGTTTGGAAAGTTGGGTTCTAAATATTTTAAATAAATGAGAATTAATACTAAAAATTATATTTTAAAAAAAATGAGTCTTAAATTGGTAAACAAAAATTACTTAAATTGGTTTAAAGATAAAAAAATAGCTGACTATATAGATAATTCACCAAGACATCTTGAAGATTTAAGATTTTATATAAATAAAGTTAACAAAAATTCTAACACATATTTTTGGGCAATTTTCAAAAATAAAAAACATGTTGGCAATATTAAAATTTTTGAAATTAATTATAAAAAAAAAATTGGAAGATTGGGTATATTGATTGGGGAAAAAAAATTTAGAAATATAGGTCTTGGTCAAGAAGTAATAGAAGCGATCAAAAATTTTTTGCTTAAGAAAAATATCTTATATCTTTGGCTAGGAGTACAATCAAAGAATTTGCAAGCTATAAGATCTTATGAAAAATGTGGATTTTTTAAATATAAAACAAAAAAAAAAAATCATGTATATGAGATGCAATATATTCACTTCTAAAGTTATCTTAGGTGGAGCCCAATTAAACTCAAACTATGGTATTACAAACTTTAAAAATAAAACTATATCCAAAAAAGAAACAAAAAGAATTGTTAATTTTTCAAAACAAAAAAATATTTGGCATATAGATGGAGCAGAAAGTTATAAATTATTTAAAGATAACAATATAGGTCTCTTAAAAAATTTTAAAATTGATACTAAAATTTCACTAAAAAATATTTCAAATTATAAAAATTTAAAAACTATTTTAATAAGAAAATATCTAAAAAATAATGTTAAAGTAGATACTTTATTTATTCACGATGGTGATAATATATTTAAGAATTCTATGGATAAAAAAATAAATATTTTACTAAAGTTAAAGAAAAATAGGCTTATATCTAAAATAGGGATATCATTATACGATTTTAGCCTGTTAAAAAAAATTATCTCTAAACTTAGTGTAGATGTTATCCAAGTTCCATATAATGTAGTTGATAATAGATTAGAAAAATTTAGAAAATTACTTCAAAGAAAAAAAGTTAAAGTTTATGCTAGATCAATTTTTCTCCAAGGTTCACTTTTAAAAAAAGTTAGTGAAATAAAAGAATTAGGAGATATATATGAAAAAGTGAAAAAATCATCAAAAAAAATTAACAAATCAAATTTTGATGCATGTATTAATTTTGTTTTAACTAATGATTTAGTTGATAAAATTATTATAGGAGTTAGAAATTTAAAAGAAATGAAACAATTAGTTAATTTTAAATCAAGATTAAAAATGAAATCTATTAAGTTCAAAAAACAGGAAAAATTGTTTGCATATAAACCAAGTGAATGGAAATAAAGTGAAGATTAAAAAAAACTTTTTTGACAAAAAAAATATTTTTATAACTGGTGGTACAGGTACTTTTGGATCAGCTATGATAAAATTTTTACTTGATAATTATAAACCTAAGTCAATAATTGTATATTCTAGAGATGAAATGAAGCAATGGTATTTAAAAGAAAACCTTGCTCAATTTAAAATTGTAAAATTTGTTTTAGGCGATGTTAGGGATAAAGAAAGACTTAACAATGTTTTAAATGATAATATTGATTATGTTTTTCATGCTGCTGCAACAAAAATTGTACCGACCTCAGAATTTAATCCCGAAGAGTGTATAAAAACTAATATTATTGGTGCAATGAATGTAATTGATTGTTCAAAAAACAATAAAGTAAAAAGAGTTATAGCATTATCAACAGATAAAGCCTCAAGTCCTATTAATTTATATGGTGCTACTAAGTTGTGTTCTGATAAATTATTTGTAGCCCAAAATACGGAAAATATTTATACAAAATTTGGCGTTGTCAGATATGGGAATGTTATTGCCTCAAGAGGTTCAATTATCCCTTATTTTAAATCTCTTATTAATGAAAAATATTTTCCAATTACACATCCAGAAATGACAAGGTTCTTTTTATCCATAGAAGATGCAGTTAAATTTTCATGTTATGGAATGATTAATATGATGGGTGGAGAAATTTTTGTTAAAAAAATAAAATCAATAAAAATTACAGACCTAGCAAAATCAATAAAAAAAAATGCAAAATTTCAAATAACAGGTATTAGACCAGGTGAAAAAATTCACGAACAAATGATAGGTTCCGATGAAGCCATGAATACTGCTGAATTTAAAGATCATTATGAAATTTTAGCGAATGTGGTTGAAAAAATGAAGAGAGTGAAAAAAGGATATAAATCAGTTGAACCTAATTTTATCTTTTCATCGAAAACTGCAGAAAAATTTTCAATTTATGAATTTAAAAAAATCATCCAAAAAATAAATTGAAACAAAAAATTTTAATATTTGGTGGAACAGGATTATTAGGAACAAATATTGTTTATCACCTACAAAAAAATTTTGATATTACTCTAAATTTTTACAATAAAAAATTTTTTTTTAAAGATGTAAAATATGCTAACCTTATAAATTCAAAAAAATTTGATATTAAAGAATTAATTAAAAAGATAGAAAAAATAAATCCTAAAATAATAATTAATTGTGCTGCAAACACAAATTTAGAGTTTTGTGAAAAAAAACCTAACTTAACAAAATTTGCAAATTGCACGTTACCCGAAATATTGTCAAAAATATCTAATAAAAAAAATATAAAATTTATCCATTTTTCAACCGATCATCTTTATGATGGAAAAAAGAAGTTTAAAACTGAAACAGATAAAATCCACCCTTTAAATAATTATGCCAATCAAAAATTGATTGCTGAAAAGAAAATATTGCAAAATAATAAAGATTCCTTAATTATTAGAACTAATTTTTTTGGTCACACAATTGATGAAACAAAGTCTATAAATAATCTTATTAATTCAATCAAAAAAAGAGAGATTTTGAAATTAGATGATAATTATTTTTTTACTCCAATTTATACTTTTACTTTAATTAAATTATTAAACAAATTAATACAAAAAAAATATAGTGGTATTTTTAATCTAGCAGGAAGTGAAAGATTATCAAAATATAAATTTGGTTTATTAATTGCAGACATATTAAACATAAAAAAACCAAATATATTAAAAGAATCAATTGATAATGCTAAACTAAAAGCCACAAGATGTAAGGATTTGTCACTTTCAAACTCAAAAATAAAAAAAGTTTTAAATTTAAAAATTCCTGAATTAAAAATTCAATTGAAGGAGTTCTTTGAAAATGATCATAAAATAAAAAAATTATTTTTATTTAAAATTCGATATGGTCAACATTCTGTAAATTTTAATGATATTAAATATGTTAAAAAAGTTTTACAAAATGGACCTCTTACGCAGGGACAATTAATTAGAGAAACAGAAGCAAAAGTTGCTAACTATGTCGGTTCAAAATATGCCGTCGCTGTCTCTAGTGCAACAGCAGGTCTTCATTTATCTTATATCGCTTTGTCAATAAATAAAAAAAGGAGAGTAATTACATCGCCTATTACTTTTTTATCTACATCTAACGCAGCTCTTTATTGTGACTCACTACCTATATTTTCTGATATAGATTTAGATACCATAAACCTGTGTCCTTCAAAATTAGAAATAAATTTAAAAAAATACAATGATATTGGATGTATTACCCCAGTTCATTTTGCTGGTCTGCCTGCAAAAATGAAAGATATAAATTTTTTAGCAAAAAAATATAAATTAAAAATTGTAGAAGATGCAGCGCATGCACTTGGAGCAAAATACGAATGTGGGTCAATGGTTGGTTCTGGAAAATATTCAGACTTATGTGTTTTTTCATTTCATCCAGTAAAAATAATTGCTGGTGGAGAGGGAGGGATGATCACAACTAATTCTGAAGATCTATATTATAAGTTACTAAAACTTAGAACACATGGAATTAATCAAAAATCAAATGAAATTTTAAATAGAAACATTGGATTTACAAAAAAACAAAAAAATTTGTGGTACTATGAAATGACAAATTTAGGTTATCATTATAGACAAACAGATATTCACTGTGCGCTTATTTATTCCCAAATGGATAGAATTAATAAATTTTTAGAAAAAAGAAATAAAATTGCAAAATTCTATGATAAGGAATTTTCTACAAATGATAAATATTTTTTACCCCAAAAACGATTTAGAAATTTTAGCTCTAATCATTTGTATACAATAAATTTTGATTATGAAAAAAATAAAATTACAAGAAATTATTTAATGTCGGAACTCCAAAAAAGAAATATTATTTCACAAGTTCATTATATCCCTGTACCGCTTCAATATTACTATAAAAAATTAAAATTTAATATGAAAAACCTTGATAATGCATTAAAACATTATCAAGATTGTTTAAGCTTACCAATTTATTATGATCTAACAAGGGGTCAGCAAAAATTTGTAATTGACTCAGTAAACGAAATTTTAAATCTTTAATTTTTTTAATTTATTTTTTTTTGCATTCTGTAAAGATTTAATGCTAGTTGCCAATCTTTATGATTGTCAATATCTATTGATTTATATATAGGCATTTCATAACCAATAAACTTTATTTTATCAAAATTTTTTAATAAATCTTTTTTTTTTAAAATAATAATACAACCATTATCATAGAAAAAAGGCTTTAACTTATTTGAAGAAATTTTTGATTTTTTTTTAAAAAAATGTTTCAAAATTAGATTTTTATCTCTTTTTAAGGCCCAAAAAATTGGAGCAGGATATTCATTAATAGTCATTAAAGATTTATTTTGTTTTCTAAAAAATGCATTTATTTTTATTAAATCATATTCATTTATTAGTGGACTACATGGATAGATACACCACACTTCATCGAATATTAATTTTAATTTAATATATTCTTTAACAACAAATTTTATTACCTTATTAATACTCACTGAGTTTTTTCCAAGATTTTTGTTCCTATAAAAATCAGGTTTAAATCCAAGCTTTTTAACCAAAGAAAATATATTTTTATTTTCTGTTGAAACATGTATTTTATTAAATAGTTTACTTTTTTTTGCTGCAGTTAGAGGAAATTTTATTATTGGTTTATTATCAAACTTTTTTATATTTTTATTTTTTATTCTTTTCGATCCTCCTCTCGCTGGAACAATTAATAATCTTTTCATCAGCTTGTTAATCTATTGAAATCAGAATTTGACACTTTGCTTTTAAGTATTTTTTTAATTGAAAGTTTTTTATCTTCACATTTTTTTATTTTTAAAAAAATATCATCTAAAATTATTTTGTATTTTTTCAAATATTCTTCCTTGTGAGCAGTAGAAACATAAATTGTATTTGTTGCTAATATATTTTTTTTTAACATTTCCTGTGTTATCAAAGTTTTGTATTTAGCATAATTATTAGACAAAATTCTGAAAGTAGGAATTGAGTCTAATCCATAAATTTTAATTGGAACATTGTATTTCATAGAAATATTTTTCCAAATATTTTTAATTTTTTTTCCAGTTTTTTTTATCATTAAATAAGTTTTCTTTTTTTTCATTATTTCCAGGGTTTTTAAAGCAGCAACAAAACCAGAATTTTCTGTCCAAAAAGTACTACTGATAAAACTTTTAGAGGCAATATTTAAATATTTTTTTTTCCCCAAAATTGCAGTAATTGGATAACCATTTCCTAAGCATTTTCCAAAGATCACTATATCTGGTTGAATATTATATTTTTTATGAATTCCACCGTATGTTTCTCTAAAACCCGAAGTACATTCATCGAAGATTAATATAACTTTATTTTTTTTACAAAATTTTTTAATTTCCATTAAAAATTTAAGATTTGGCTCTTTCTCTCTTTGGACTTCCATAATTATTACTGCAAGTTTTTTTATTTTTTTTATTTTATTAAAATCTTTAAAATCATTCATTTTAAAACTATAAACAGTGTTTATAAGTGATTTAGGAACACCTTTTGATTTTAATCCTTTTAATAAATGGGAATTTAAATTATTTTTTGATTTTAAGTTTGCTGCTAAATACCAATCATGCCAGCCATGATATCCACAAATTGCAACTTTTTCGTTTCCACTAATTGAACGTCCAATCCTTATTGCAACTGCGCTTGCTTCACCGCCCGTTCTTGCAAATTTAACAAAACCTGCCCATTTATGTATCTGGATTAATTTTTTTGCTAATTTAACTTCATAAAAACTGTTCAAACTTGTTATGTTGCCTAAATTATTTGAATTATTCACTTCTCTATCTATAAAAGAATTTGCATATCCAAGCACACTTTGTCCAACACCAAAATACATATCTAGATATTTTTTATTATTTAAATCCCAAACAAATGCACCTTTCGCTTTCTTATAATATGTTGGCCACTTTTCTGGTAAATGATTTTCAGGTCTTTTTGAGAAAAGCATAACTCCACCCGGAATTATTCTTTTTGCTTCTTTATACAAGCTTTGATTGATATCTCTTTTAATCATAATTATGTTAAATTTATTCAAAAATATTAAAGTTCGTTCTTAGACTACCTTTGCTATTTTTTAAAAAACTATTTTTTTTCCCTAACAGAGTAAATGATCCGTATAAAAAATGTCTAAGTTCACTGTGACCTCTCATTTTTGATACAGAATGCAAACTATCATGCGAGTTTAAAAACGTAACAAGAGTTCCTCTTTTTGGAGGAATAGATTTTATTAAAGTACAATCTTCTTCTTTTGGTTGAGACGGTATTTTTTTTTCATTTTTATTATATTTAAATAGATTTAAATCACCACCACTACCATTATCTTTTAATTCGTTTAAATAAATCAAAAAAACTATAGTTCGAGAATCCGAGTCTCTATGAATTTCTCGAAAATAACCATTGGGAGATATTGAATAATCATACAATAATTCTACAAATTTTTTTGAAGTAAATGAATATTTTATTTTTCTTTCTATAAATCTATAAATTTTAAAAAACATATAAAAAATCAAATTGGGCGTTCCAATAGTTGATATTTTCCTTGTATTTATATCTTTGTATTTATTTAAAAAAAAATTAGGTTTATTTTTAAAAAAAAAATTTGTTACTAAATAGTTTTGATTTTGTATTTTTAATTGATCTTTTAAAGTATCGAGAAATTTTTGAGAATTTAAGTATTCATGAAGCTCTTTCCAAGCTTTTGACATATTAATCAATTTTAAAAACTTATTACTACTAGAGGGTAAAATTAATCTTTCATTTTGAACTTTTATATGATCATTTGAAGAATATTTTTCGGCATCTGCGATTAACTCTAAACACAATTTTTCATCAATAAAATTCTCTAGTATCTTGTAGTTCATAATATTTATATATATACAATAAGATATTTTAAATTAAACTATATATATGTCATTAGTAGTTTCTAATCGTTATAAATATATATTCTTTCATTTGCCAAAAAATGCAGGTGTAACAGTTTCAAGAATGCTAATTGATCAAGAGAAAATGTTAAAATTAAGAAGAATTAGCTCGTTTTTTTTTAGAAAATTTTTTAAAACAAAAGACAATTTTTACTTTTCAAAAAAAAATAAAAAACTCATTTTTTTTAAATCACATCTTCCTTGTTATGAATTTCAAGACATTATAGATGAAAAAATATTTAAAAATTATGTTAAATTTGCAGTTATCAGAAACCCTTGGGACAGAATGGTATCAAGATATTTTTATTCAAAAAAAGTTAATAACAAATTCAAAGAATTTTCATTTGATGAATTTGTTAATTATGATTTAGAAAAGAATATGCATATAAACAATCAATATAAATATTGTACAGATCAAAATAACAATTTTTGTTTAGATGAGATAATAAAATTTGAAAACTTAAATAATGATTTTAACAAAATTTCATTAAAGTTTTTTAATAAAAAAGGTATGCTAAAACATTTTAATAAGTCAGATCATAAAGAATATAGAGAATATTATAATATTAAGATTAAAGACAAAATTTATAATTACTGCAGAAAAGATATTGAGTTCTTCGAATATGAATTTTAATGATTAAAACAAAAAATAATCAATTTAAATTTAATAGATTTCTTAATTCAAAAAATTCAGATTTTATATCACATTCGATTAATAAAATTAATAGTGCTTATAATATTCAAAATAGACAAAATTTCAGTTTTTATAAATTTATTAATAAAGTTTATAAATATACTTTTGACCATCATCAATTGGATGAAAGTTTAAAAAAAAATTCTGTCGATATTTTATTAATTTCAAATTTTCTTGGTTATGAAAGTATATATAATGACTTATATTTTGGAAAATTAAATGAGATATTTAAAAAAAAAAAAATAAAAAGCAAAAAAATATACAGAAATTTTTCTAATATAAATATTTCATCTTTTACAAAAAAAAAATTATAAAAATCACGTTTTAGGAAAAAGATTAAACTTATCTGAGGAATTTAAAAATTTATCATTATTATTTAAGGAAATATTAAATTTTATTTTTACAAAAAAATACAATTCAATAAATAATCAAATTAAAATTTTTGATTTTTTTTCAATTTTAAAAAATTTACGCCAAGTTAATCAGTTAATGAAATGTGTTTATAAATTAAAACCAAAAATGGTAATTTTTACTTTTGAAGGTCATGCATGGGAAAGATTATTTAATTATCAAATTAAATCTCTAGATAAAAACATTAAAACTGTAGGATATCAATTTTCAGTAATAAAAAAAAATCAAATTGGAATATTTAGAAATTTAAAAAAAAAATATAATCCTGATTATATAGCAACAACTGGCAGTATAACAAAAAATTATTTAAAAAAAAAAATAAAATTCTCAGAAGTTTTTAAACTGGGCTCTTGCAAATGGAGAAAAAATCAAAAAAATTCAAAAAAAAATATTGTTATTGCACTTGATGATTTTGAAAATTTAGAAATTGAGATGATAAAATTTTGTAAAAACATAGAAAACAGTATCAATATCAAAAAAATTATTGTTAGGGTTCACCCAATAATTAAAAATAACAAAAAAAGATTAAGAGAACTAAAAATAAAACTTCAGGGCAGAAAAAAAATAATATTATCAAATAATAATCTGCAGCACGATTTAAAAAATTCTAATTATATTTTGTTTATAAACTCGTCAATTGCTTATGAAGGATTATTTTACAATGTGATACCTCTTCACTTTAAAAATACTATTAAGTCAAATCTATTTGATGATAACTTTCCAAAAGAATTAATTATTAATAGTAATAAAAAATTTGAAGATATAATTTCTAAAAATATTAAATTTGAAAATATTTCATACCTTAAGAAATTTAAAAATTCCTATTTTGAAAAATTTAATATTGGTATAGTAAAAAAAATATTAAAAAAAAATAGTTCTGTTATTTGAAAAAAAATTAAATATATTGTTATTATCAAAAATGTTTTCATTCATATTATCCATTGTTATTTTAACTACCTGCTTGTCTTTTTTTTCTAAATCTATTGGTAAAAAATTACAGTTGCTGGATTTGCCAGATAAAGGAAAAATACACTCTACAGCGACACCAATAATTGGTGGAATAATAATTTTTTTATCATTATCTTTATTATTTATTTTTAAATTTAACACAATTGCAAATAATCAAATTATTTTAATTATATATTTGTTAAGTTTTTTTGTAGTTGGTTTTTTTGATGATAAATATAATATTTTTTCGTCAATAAGAATTTTACTAATATTAATAATTTCTTTAATTTTTATTTTATTAAATGATTTTTTTGTAATTGAAAAAATTTTTTTCGAGAATTTAAATTCCGAATATTATTTTGGTAGACTAAAAATTATTGTAACTTTAGCATGTATATTATTATTATATGTTGCAATGAATATGACTGATGGAATAAATGGATTAGTAATATTAATTTCAATAGGATCAATAATTATTATGAAAAACTTAATATCTAATAGTGAATTAAATTTAATTGATATAACTTTACTGAGTACATTGATTACATTATTTCCTTTTAATTATAATAATAAACTTTTTTTAGGCAATTCTGGAGCAACTATATTAGCATCATATTTTATATTTACTTCCATCGAATTAAATTATTATTCAAAAATTGATGTTTTTTCTATTATTTCTATATTTTTAATCATGGGAATAGATATGGTTAGATTATTTTTTTTAAGGTTATTTAAAAAAAAAAGTCCATTTGCTAGAGATCAAAAACACTTTCACTATATTCTATTGAGAAAATTCAACTTAATTTACGCTAATTTAATTTATGTTTCTCTATCTTTTTTTCCAATTGTTATTTCAAATATAATTAAAACTTCCATTATATATTTTGTATTTATTTCAATCTTTACTTATTTTGTATTAATATTTAAATTTGATAATTAAATGAAAGAAAAAATAAACAATTATATTGTTAATACTATATATTTTTCATTTGTTTTATTGCCACTTGCTTTAATATCTGGTCCTTTACTTTCTGATTTTATAATTTCTTTATCAGCTGTATTATTTATTATTTTTAGTTTTGTTAACAAAGAATATAAATATTTTAAAAATTGGTTTTTTTATATTTTTATTTTTTTTTATTTTTGGTGTTTAATCTGTTCTGTTTTTTCAGATTATAAATTAGTTTCATCATTGAAATCTTTAGTTTATTTTAGATTTTTTATTTTTGCATTAGCTGTTTGGTTTTTATTTGATTATAAAAAAGATTTAGTTAAATATATTTTCTATTCACTTTTTTTTTGTTTTTTAATTCTAGTTGTAGACGGTTATATTCAATATTTTACAGGAGAAAATATTATTGGTTATAAAATGCATAATGTTAGAATTTCTAGTTTTTTTGGTGATGAATTAATATTTGGAAGTTATTTATCAAGATTATTACCTATACTTATAGCATTATTTTACCTAAGCAAAATTTCCAAGATAAGGAAGTATGAATATATATTTATAGTGTTTTTAATTTTTGCTTCAGTAATTATTTTTTTAAGTGGAGAAAGATCATCTTTTTTATTTGTTATTTTCACTTTTTTTTATTTAATATTCATGCCCAATAAATATTCAAAGTATTTATTATTTTTGGTAATATTATTATTTTCAATTATATCTATTTTTTCTATACAGGATAAAAGAATTTCAGATAGGATGTTTAAATTAACATTTGATCAAGCTGGTATCACTGATAATTTTTCATATCAACATAAAGGACATTTTTTAATTGCTCTTGATTTATTTAAATCAAACAAATTTTTTGGTGTTGGACCTAAAAACTTTCAAAATCATTGTAGAAATAATTTAAAATACCAAAAATTACCCTATGTCTGCACAAGTCATCCACATAATACTTATTTTCAATTATTATCTGAGACTGGTTTTGTAGGTTTTTTTATAATATTTTCAATATTCTTATATTTATGCTTTCTTTCCATAAAACATATTTATTTAAAGATTAGAGATCGTTATTACTATTTTGAATTTCCTAGAATATGTATCATGGCGTCAATGCTTATTTCATTATGGCCAGTAATACCAACTGGTAGTTTTTTTAATAATTATATAAATATTATATATTTCTTTCCAGTTGGTATATTTTTGTGGCTTGAAAATAGAAAAATTGATTGAAATTAATATTTTATTAAATGATTTTAATTTTTTTTTAAATTATGAAATTAAAAAATAACTTTTCTGTTGTTATTTGCACTTATAATAGACCAAATAAAATAAAAAATTGTCTTAAAAATATATTAGAAAATAGCTTAATTCCAAAAAAAATAATTATTGTTGATCAAAACCAAGATAAAAAAACAGAGAATATATCTAAACTTATATTAAAAAAATATAAATTTAAAAAATTTAAATTAATAAAAAATTTAAAAAATATAGGTTTAACAAAGTCAAAAAACTTATCTTTAAAGTTTGTTATGACAAAATATGTTTTTTTTATAGACGACGATATTATTTTAAAAAATAATTTTTTTAAAAATATTATTAAAGTAATCTCAAACAAAAAAGCTCATGGTGTATGTGGTGTATTAACAAATTATAGAAATGAAAAAATAAATAATTTTTTTTACAATTTAATGAATCATGGTGCATTCAAAGATAATAGATATTATTTTCAAAATTATAAAAAATTTATTAAAAATAAAATATTTTATAAAAAAATAAGTTCTTTACCCGGTGGCATTACTTGTTTTGATGCTTCGATTTTTAGAAAAGTAAGATTTGACGAAAAATACATTACTCATAATTATGAAGATGTTGACTTTTGTTTGAGATTTAAAAAAAAGTTTCCAAAATATAAATTTTATATATCTTTGAACTCATTTTCCTCGGATATATTGGATAAATCTAAAAAAGAAAATATGATTTTAAGAATAAAATTTATGTATCTTTTATTTCTTAAAAACAAAAATATTTATTTTTTTTTTATATTTGTTTTAAGTTTTTTTGGACTAATTTTATCAAATTTAAATAAATTAAATTTTAAATTAATAATAGAAACTTTTAAAATTTTTATAAATGAAAGTTTAAAATAATTTTTTATTTTGATTTAAATAGAATCATGTATTTTTCTTTACCATCACAAAAATCTTTAATTAATAATTCGTAATTTTTATTAAAATTGTATGGTTTTTTAAAAATATTAATTTTTCTGAAATCTCCCGATTCTATATCTTTCACATTATTGAAATTATTATGTATTCCATTTGAATGACTTGTCATTAACAAATATTTATATTTTGATTTAAATAAATTTCTCAAGAATTTTTTTCCATCTTTAAAACTCAAATGAAATAATAAATCTCTACAAATTATTAAATCAGCCGATGGTATTTTATTCTTAGTTAAATCTAAAAATTTAAAATCAAAA
>MDSZ01039357.1_pt1 | contig 18606 bp, 19 predicted proteins | sample 811201 | NCBI WGS metagenome assembly MDSZ01 (sample SAMN05326647, study PRJNA326480) | marine metagenome | isolation source: seawater | place: Indian Ocean: North | collected 2010
AAAAAAAATAAAAAAATAGATCTTTTCTCAAAATTATTATTAAACAAAAATGTCTATTATCCTAGAAATGGAATAATTCTTTTTAATAACGCGATGAGCCTAAAAGACCTAAATTACTTAATTAAAAATATCAAAATTATTTCAAAAAAAATATTCTATGAAAAAAAATAAAATTTCAGCTGTTATAATCGCGAGAAAAGGGAGTCGAAGATTGCCTTTGAAGATGTATCGAAAATTTAAAGGAAAATCTTTAATAGAATTGAAAATAAATCAATTACTAAAAACAAAAGTTGACGAAATTGTGGTTGGGAGTGATGATGAGAAGTTAAAAAACTTATGTAAGAAATTCAATTCAAAAAAAATTAAATTTTATTTAAGAGAAAAAAAATATTGTGATGAAATTTCAACCACTCCAAATCAAATGATTAAAAATATGTTAAGTTTTTTTAAGAGTGATATTGTTCTTTGGGCACATCCTACTAATCCATTTACTGATCATAAATTTTACAACGACGCTATCAAGAAGTTTTTAAAAGAAGAAAAGAAAGGCAAAGATAGTTTATTTTCCGTGACAAAATTAAATGATTATTTTTGGGATCATAAAAAAAAACCTATCAACCATAACCCTCAAGAAAAAACACACACACTTCTTGGAGCTCATAAAATAAAATATATTTATGTAGATAATAATGCAATTTATATAAGAAAATATAAGGATATGATAAAAGACGGCAGATTTTGGGGTGCGAAAGGCTATATGTATATTATGGATGAAATTAGTGGTTGGGATATCAATACAAAATGGGATTTAGAAGCCTCACAATTGACCTCTTTTACAAAAAGAATTTATTAAAATTTATATAGCTGATGAAAAAAATTTTTTTTTGTCTCATAACTTCGTCGGACTCATTAGAGATAGACTATAATTTAAATCCAAATTTTTATACAGATATTTCAAAAAAGTTTGAGAAATTTTATATGATAAATATTTCCCAAATTATCAAAAACAGAAAAAGAAAAATTGTCTATAGAAAAGAATTTTTAAAAAAAATTCCTAATAATATAATATTAAAAAATTTTGACGATTTTTCAAAATTGAAAAAATTTTTTTATGAAAAAAAAAAGTATAAATTCCTTGCATTTACATCTTTGGGGAGAACTTTTGAATTTTTTAAAATACTTTTTTTACTAAAAAAACTAAAATTTAAACTTTTTATACTTCATAATATTGGTCTTATTCCTACAAAAAAACATGAACATAAGTTTAATTTTACTGACTATTTTAAAAAACAATTTAATATTTTTTACAGAAGAAAATTTACTTATTTTTTTTATAGACTATTTATTTTTTTTAAGCTTTTTCCAAAAATTGAAATTTTTTTTGAATCATCAAAAAAAAATATAGATATTTTAAATAGTTATCCTTCAAAAAAATTAAACAAATTTTTTCCTTTAATAAATCTTAGTGTTTATAAATCAATTTATCATATTAATAGTAGATCCTATGATGAATTAATTAAAAAGAATAATCTATTGAGTCAAAAAGAAATAGTATTTTTAGATTCTGGTTTTGATCATCCAGATCGTATCAGAAGGAGTAAAGCGGCAACAGATACTGAGAGAAAAGAATATTATTCAATGCTTAGGTCTATTTTATTACAACTGAAAAAATATTTTAATAAAAAGATAGTTGTTACTCTTCATCCTAACACAAATGAAAATATTGTTAAAAAATATTTATCAGGCTTTAAATTAATAAAATATAAAACAAGAGATCATATTTTAAATGCATACTTAGTTATATTTCATGAGTCTAGTTCAGCTTTAGATGCAGTTTTTTTAAATAAAAAAATGATAGTTTTACAAAGTAAAACGATGGGTGAATATTATGATATAAGAAATAAAGTATATCCAAATGCTTTAGGGATACCCGCATATAAAATGGAAAATTTTTCAAAAATTTCAAAAAAAAAGATAATGAAAGATATTTTTAGGCCTAAAAAAAAGTTTCTTAACTATATCAAAGATTATTTAATTAAAGATATTAAAACTTTTTATTCTTTATCAGACAAAAAAAATTTTAAAAAAAATAACAAAGATCTGCTTAATAAAAGAGGCAGTGAAGAGGTTTTAAATAAAATATTGAATGAATATGTTTAACAAACAATGTATTTCTTACTTTGAAAATTAGTTTTTCTCATTACGCCTCTAGTATCAAAAATTAAATTAGATTTTTTTATTACTTCTTTGAAATCATAAAAATCGTGATCTGTACATATAATTACTGCATCAAAAAATTTTAAACGATTATAATTAATTTTTTTTAAAGATTTCATTTTTTTGTTATTTATTATTACTGAACTTATATATGGATCATGATATTTAATATTTTTATAATTTTTTGCAAAATGATTTAAAATTTTAATAGCAGGTGACTCTCTTGAATCATTTACATTTTTTTTATAAGCAACACCTAATATTAATATTTTTTGTTTTTTTTTTTTTAAAACCTTCTCAATCTTTTTAATAATCCAATTTGTTATCTTAAAATTAATCTTTCTTGAATTTTCAATAAAATTTGTATCTATTCCCTTATTTTTTGCTGCCCAACTGATAAAAAGAGGATCAATAGGTATACAGTGACCTCCCATTCCTGGACCAGGTAAAAATGACGTAAAACCAAATGGTTTAGTTCTAGATGCGTTGATGATATCGTAAATATTCAGATTAAACTTGTCACAAACCATTTTCATTTCATTTGATAGACTTATGTTTACCGCTCTGTAAGAGTTTTCATATAATTTTGAAAATTCGGCTGTTTCAATGTCTCTTGTTTTATAAATCTTTTTAAAAACTTTTTGGTAAAATAAACCTGCTAAACTTAAACATTTTTTTGAGTAACCAGACACAACTTTTGTGATATCAGCATATTTTATTTTACCTTTACTCGCTGGGTTAACTCTTTCTGGAGAATATCCTAAAAAAAAGTTTTTCCCTAAATTATATTTTTTTTTTAAATACTTCGAAAAAATTTCATTAGTTGCTCCAGGATATACTGTGCTTTCAAGTATTAGAAGTTGATTTCTTCTTGTGTGTTTCGAAATTTGATTTAAGCATGTCTTTAAAAAGCTCATATCTGGTTTATTATTTTTTGTGAGTGGAGTCGGTAGACAAATTATAATAAGATCACATTCATTAATTTTATCAATATTTTCTAAAGAATATAAATTTTTTTTGTTTAAAATTTTGATTTTTTTTCTGTCTACATCTAAAATTGGTGAAATATTTTTTCTTATATTTTCTATCTTTTTTTTATTTTCATCAAAACCAAATACTTGAAACCCTTTTTTTCTAACAAGTATTGATAGCGGTAAACCTACATAACCTAAGCCAATTATTCCAATTATTGCTTTTTTTTTATTTATCAAATTTTTAAGTGACATTATCCTATTATATGTAAGTAGTATAAATATTATATATAAATAATCTTATTATTCTATAAAAAAAATTTTAAAAATTTATTCAAAATATTTTTCTTATATCAAAAATTAAAAATTTACCTCTTCAATACATTGAGAAATTTTTTTTATAGATCTATTAAATTTTGTTTTTGAAACTTTATTTGAAATTCCATGTGGGTCAGCAATAAGGGTATGGAGATTAACATCAAAAATATTTGCTAAATTTTTTTGCCACCACTTTTTTCCATATAATGAAAATTTATTATTAAAAAGTTGATTCTCTAAATTATTGAAACTTTTTTGGTCAGCATGCTTAAGGTATTCCCATTTCTTATTTAGTAACTTTCTGTAGCTATTAGGGCTATCCCATGAATTAGTAATTTTATATTCTTTATTCCAAAATGTTGCTACAGAGGAAATACATTTAAATTTTCTTGCAACACCTTCTAATAAAGCAGTTCCATGGTGAGAAACTATAATAGTGTCTTTTCTAATTCCATCAAGAATATCTTTATTTTTCATAGGAAAATCTACAAACGTTATATTTTTATATGAAGAATATTTTCTCATTAATTCATAAAAAATTTTTTTATCCAATTCAATAAAATCATGTTTTATTTTCTGAAAAAAGTTTGGATGAATTTTGACTAAAATATTTGCTTCCTTTTTAATTAAGGTTTTAATAGTAAATTCTGTCCAATCTCTTAAATTTACAAAACCATCTAATCCCCACCACAATAATCCATCAACAAATGAATGTGTATAAACAACATAATCTATCTTTTTAAGATTTTTAATTTTTAATTTACGCCATCTTTGTTTTCTAATATGCGGGATTAGAGAAGGTCTAAAAATTAATTTTTTTACGTAATTTTTTTTTGTTTTTTTAAAAAATTTATTTCTATCTAATTTCAAACAAATTTCTAATTTTCTTTTTTCATAATTTTTTTTTTTACTGAAATCTATAAAAAATAGTCCTCTAGGATAAGAATTAGTATAAATTATCTTCTTTTTTTGAGCAAATACACTAAAGAATAATCCATTTAAATAGCCTGAGTGATCTATGTATATGGCTTTAGATTTCTTTGAGTAATAAATAGCCGATTCAATTACTAGGCCACCAAGAAAGAAATACTTTAAATAATTTTTATAAAGATTAAATTGTGATTTATATGAGTTTACATCTCTATAAACTGTTGAAGTTACATGTCGGCCAATATCACAATTCTTATATTTTAAATAAAGAAATTTTTCTTTATTTCTAAAGATTAGTAAAATTAAAATATTATAAAAATAAAATAAAAAAAAATTTAAAGTGAAAATTTTTTTTGTAAAATAATTGATTTTTGTATCTATTTTATATCTGTTTTTATAATGTAATAGAATAGATTTAGTTAATATGCTATATATGCCATAATTTTTTTGAGTAGAAAAGAACATTTAAATTTTACAATTGGCTAATTTTATAACTGAAGTTTTAATATGTAATTTAAGTATATTTAATACAATCAAAAGTATTAAAAGTATATAGAAAATGATAAAAAATATTCAAAATAGAATTCTAATTTTTAACAAATTTAATCTCATATGAAAAAAAAACTAGGCATAATCTCTGGATTTGGAAATTATAAATCAGTAGCAAATTTAATAGATTATTTGAAAAAAGATTTTATTCAAATCATTAAACCAGAGGACATGAATTTGTGTACTCATTTAATTTTTCCAGGCGTGGGTTCTTATATTAACGTAATGGAAAATTTAAAAAAAAGAAATCTACTTGAAAATTTAAAAAAAAACATTTTAGTAGATCAAAAATATTTTTTAGGAATTTGTGTTGGAATGCAAGTTTTAACTTCTATTGGATTTGAGGGACAAGAAACTGAAGGATTAGATATTATTAAAGGAAAAACTGTTAAAATACAATCTACAGAGATTAAGTTACCTAATATTGGATGGCATGATTTAGAGATTACAAATAAAAAAAGTAGGCTTTTTAATGGAATTCAGAATAGCTCATCATTTTATTTTCTCCATAGTTATGTTGTGGAACCTTACGATAAAAAGTTAATAACTTCTGAAATTAATCTAAAAACTCATCTTACGTCCTCTATTGAAATGAATAATATTTTTGGTGTCCAATTTCATCCTGAAAAAAGTCAACAAAATGGGTTAAAATTAATGAAAAACTTCATAGAACTTTAAATGCAAAAAATTAGAGTTATTCCAACAATTCTTTATAAAAACGGCCAAATAGTTCAGAGTAGAAATTTTAAAAGACATCAAATAGTCGGCTCACCACAAATAATTGTAAATAGACTAAGCTCTTGGAATGCTGATGAAATTATATATTTAGATATTTCTAGAGATAAAAATTATTCCGTTAGAACCGATACAAAATTTTCTAAAACAATGAATTTTGTGAGTATAATTGAAGAAATTTCAAAATATACATTTATGCCCTTAACAGTTGGTGGTGGTATTAGATCAATGAATGATGTTGAAAAATATCTTGAAAATGGAGCTGATAAAATTTCTATTAACCAACTAGCAGTTGATCAAACAGACATAATCTCTTTAATAGCAAAATCATTTGGTTCGCAATTTTGTGTTGTTTCTGTTGATGCAAAATTTATAGATGGAGATTATTTTGTATTTAAAAATTATGGAAAATTAAACACAAATATTAAAGTTAAGGAACACATTAAAAAGGTTTGTGATAAAGGTGCAGGAGAAATTTTAATAAATTCAATCGATAATGATGGTAAAGGAGATGGATATGATATTGACCTAATTAATGAAGTTTGTGAAGCATCTACTATTCCAGTTATAGCATTGGGTGGTGTTGGAAAATGGTCTGATTTTGAGGAATGTCTTACTAAAACTAAAGTAAATGCTATTAGTGCATCAAATATATTTCAACATACAGAAAATAGTTATTATAAATCTGTTGAATATTTATATAATAAGAATATTAACGTGAGAAAACCAACAATTTCAAACTTAAAATTAATTAAAAATATTTAAATGAATTTTTGTTCTAAGTGTGTTTATCCCCACTCAGCTGTTAATTTAGATGTAGACGATGAAAACATTTGTTCGTCTTGTTATACCTTCGAAGAAATTAAAAAAATTTCAAAAGATGAATGGGAAAAAAGAGAGAAAAAATTAGTAAAAATTATTGAAGATAATAAAAAGAAAAATCCAGCAGAATATGATTGTTTAATACCAGTTGGGGGAGGAAAAGATAGTTATTATCAAGTTCACAAAATCACTGAACTGGGCTTTAATCCATTACTTGTAACATATTATGGCAATAACTACTTACCAGAAGGTCAGAAAAATTTAGAAAATATGAAAGTAAAATTTAATTGTGATCATTTAATATTTTATCCAAGTGTCAAGAGTTTAAAAAAAATAAATTTAGCAGCATTCAAAATGATGGGTGATATGAACTGGCATGCTCATGCTGGTATCAATATAATACCAGTTAATATGGCATTAAAGTTTAAAGTAAATATTTTTATCTGGGGAGAAATTGCTTGGGATGTTTCCGGTATGTTTTCCCATCATGATTTTGTAGAATTTAATAAAAGAAATATTGTTGAGCATGATATGAGAGGGTTTACTAAAGATGATTTTATCGGTAAAGAGAATATAACTGAAAATGATTTATCATGGTGTAAACTTCCATCAGATGAAGAATTTCAAAAAAATAATTTAAGAGGATTATATTTAGGTAATTTTATTCCTTGGGATGCCTTTAAACAAACTGAGTTGATTAAAAAAAAAATATAATTGGATTGAATCAAAAGAAGAATTTGAGAGAACGTATAAAAAAGCTTCAAATTTGGATGATATGCATGAAAATGGAATTCATGATTACCTAAAATGGATAAAATTTGGCTACGGTAGATGTTCAGATCATGCATCAAAAGATATTAGAATGGGTTATATTAATAGATCTAAAGGTATAGAATATGTAAAAAAATATGATCACGTAAAACCAAAAAAAGACCTGACTAGATGGCTTGAATATGTGAATATTTCTGAGGATGAGTTTGATCATATTGCAGATAAATTTAGAGATAGTAGAGTTTGGTCAATTGTAGATAACAAATGGTATAAAACAGATATTGATGGTGTTTACAGAGACTATGGATTTTGCAACTTAAATAAAAATGAAATGAAAAAATATGAAAAAAATTAGTATCAACGATTTTCCAAAAAACAAAAATAATATCTTTGAACTTATAAAAAATAAAAAAGAAGTTTATTTTTTTGGAGCTGGTGTTATTTGTGAAAAAACACTTTCTAGTTTAGATAACATAAAATTTAAAGGAATTTTTGATAACTCTAAAAATTTACATAACACTTTTGAAAATAAATTAAAAATAGAAAATCCTGAAAAAATTAAAAAAATAAATTTAAATAATTTATTTATTATCATTACCACAACATCTTTTAGAGATGTAATTGTACAACTTGAAAAATTTGGGTTAAAAAAAAATGATAATTTTTGTGTATCTCATATTCTTAAAGATCAGTTCGTGATTGAAGATATGCAATCATTAAGCCAAAATATATTATTTTCTTCAGGATCTCCAAGGGTGAATGATAAAAAATTTGGTGGTGGAATTTATAAGATAAAGATTGATGGAGATGAGTGGAATACAGAAAAAATATACAGTGGTAATTGCTTCGGAATGATAAAAAACTCTATAGATGGAACAATAATTTTTGTTGATACTGACAACGGAATATTAAAATACGATAAAAACTTTAAATTTGTCAAAAAAATTAATTTAAAAAAAGGTATAAGAGCACATGGTTTATCATTTTGTAAGCAGACTGAGAGATATGCAATAGCCTGCAGTTATCAAGATAAAGTAATGATTTTTGATAAAAATTTTAATTTAATTAAAGAATTTTTAATATCCAATAAAATTAAGAAAACTAAAATTCCACAACATCATTGCAACGATTGTGAAATATCTAATGATAGTATTTATATTTCAATGTTTTCACTCACGGGGAATTGGAAAAAAGATGTTTTTGATGGGGGAATAGCAGAGTTTGATATTAGAACAGGAACAAAAATTGGAGACTTAAAAAATGATTTATGGATGCCTCATAATGTCAAAATTATAAATGGTAGTATACATGTTTTAGACTCGCTAAGAGGTTATTTATTATTTGACAATCTTTCAGTTCAGGGAAATTTTCCAGCATTCGCCAGGGGACTAGATTTTAAAGATGGCCTATATTTCGTCGGACAAAGCAGAAATAGAAACTTTTCAAAAAATATTGGTATTTCAAATAATATTTCTGTAGATACAGGTATAGTTATATTTGATCCTATAACAAAAATTTCAAGATTTATAAATGTTTCAAATAAAATCTCTGAGGTTCATTCGGTTCTAGCTTTATAGAATTTAAATGTTGAGACAATAATGTTTTTTATTCAAAATAAGATATGAAGATTATAATATTTGTTCAAGCTAGAATGAGTTCAAAAAGATTGCCAGGAAAAGTTCTACTTAAATTAGATAATAAAACAATATTAGAGCATATTTCAACTAATTTAAGTAAATCAAAATTTACAAAAAAATTAATAATATTAACTTCAAATCATAGAAGCGATAATAAAATAGCAAACCTTTGTAAAAGAAAAAAAATAGATTTTTATCGAGGAGATTTAAAAAACGTTTATAAAAGATATGTGGATGCTTTGATCAAATATAGATGTGATGGTTTCGTAAGAATATGTGCTGATAGCCCTTTGATAAATGCTGAACTAGTTGATAATGCTATTCAAAAATTTAAAAGTAAGAAGTTTGATATTGTCACAAATTGTTTTCCAAAAAGTTATCCAAAAGGTTTAAGTGTAGAGGTTGTAAATACAGACATTTTCTTAAATAACTTTAAAAATATTAAAAAAAAGTCATTTTCTGAACACATAACTAAGTATTTCTATTCTAATTATAAAAATTTTCGAATTTTTAATATTAAATCTAGAAAGAAAAAAAAATATGCTAGTTTAGCTATTGATAATATTAAAGATTATGAATTTATAAAAAAAGAATTTAATTTTATATGAGTTTGAATGCTGCAGTAATTGGTCTCGGGGTGGGAGAAAGTCATCTAAAATGTCTTATAAAGAATAATCATGTTAAAAAAATAAAAATTTTTGATAAAAATTTAAATAAAACTAAAAAAATAGCTAAAAAATACAAAGTTTATGGATGTAAAAATATTAATGAAATATTTGAAGATAAAAGTATTCACATTGTATGTATTGCAAGTAATGATGATAATCATTCAGATCAAGTTCATAAATGTTTAAAAAAAAATAAGCATGTATTTGTTGAAAAACCAGCTTTTATAAATCAAGATGATGCTAAAAAAGCTTTTCGAGTATTAAAAAAAAAAACAAAAATATTTTTTGCTTCTAATCATATATTAAGAGAATCAAAAAGATTTCAAAAATTAAAGAAATTAATCAATAATAAATTTTTTGGAAAAATTTATTATTTTGAGGGAGATTATAATTATGGAAGGATAAATAAAATTATAAATGGATGGCGTGGCAAAATAAAGAATTATTCGATAACCTTGGGAGGTGGTATACATTTAATAGATTTGTCTCATTTTTTGCTAAACGAAAAAATTATTGAGGTGAAAAGTTATTCAAATAATTTAGTAACAAGTAATACAAAATTTAGAAATAAAGATTGTGTTGTATCAATTATAAAGTTTAAAAATAATATAATTGGAAAAATAACAAGTAATTTTGGGTGTGTATATCCTCATTTTCATAAATTAAGTATTTATGGCACAAAAAAAACTTTCGAAAATTATATTGAATATGGAAAAATTTTTACCGAAAGAGATAAAAATATTTTTGTAAAATTGAAAGAAAGATATAAACCTACTAATAAATCTCTTAAATTTAATCAATTTTTGAATTCAATAATTTTTAAAAAAAATAGGAATCATTATTTAAAAGAAGTATTTGATTGTCTTTCTGTTTGTTTTGCTATTGATGCTTCTATAATAAACAATAAAACTATAAAGGTAAAATATTTAAAATGAAAATTCCATTTGGCAAACCTATAATTGACTTAGAAGAGTTTAAAAAAGTTAAAAAAGTTCTCTCATCGGGAATTTTAACACACGGTCCGATGTCTCAAAATTTTGAAAAAAATTTTTCCAAATTTACTGGTCTTAAAAACTTATTAAGTACCTCATCGTGCACATCATCCCTATATTTGGCTTATAAAATCATAGGATTAAAAAAAGGTGATGAATTTATAGTTCCAGCACAAACGCATGTTGCAACTATAAATGCCGGAAAAATTTTAGGTGCAAAACCTATCTTTATTGACTCTGATAACGTTACTGGCAACATTGATATTTCTCAGATTGAAAAAAAAATAACAAAAAAAACAAAATGTATAACGATAGTTCATTTTTTAGGTAAGCCTGTTGATATAAGAAAGATTAATAAATTGGTCAAAAGATACAAAATAAAATTAATTGAAGATTGTGCACTAGCCCTTGGATCAAAATATTATAATAAACATGTAGGTTTTTTCTCTGATTTTGCTTGTTTTTCATTTTATCCTGCAAAACATATAACAACTGGAGATGGTGGAATGCTTTTTTGTAAAAATAAAAATGATTTTGAAAAAGCTAAATTATTAAGAGGATTTGGAGTAAATAAAAGCTTTTTTGAAAGAAAAACTCCTGGAATTTATGATGTACTCGATTGTGGTTTAAATTTTAGATTAAGTGACATTAATAGTGCGATTGGTCTAGTGCAATTAGGTAAAATTAGGAGTTTTTTAAAAAAAAGAAAGCAAAATTATTTATATCTATCAAATAATATTAAAAAAAATAAAAAACTTAAATTAGTAAATTCAGAAACAGAGGAAAATTTGGTCAGTAGTTATTATTGTATTTCTTTCATTGTTAAAGGAATTAATAGAAAAAAAAGAAATGAATACCTAAATTTATTAAAGGGGAGAGGAATTGGTTGTAGCGTTTATTATCCAAGAGCAGTAGTTGATTACACTTATTTTAAAAAAGATGGATACTCTAAACTAAATTTTTCAAATGCAAGAGAAATAAGTAATTGTTCAATTTGTCTGCCTGTTGGCCCTCATTTAAAACAAAGTAATTTAAAATTTATAACCTTGGAATTAAAAAAGATATTTAAATAGAATATAATTTATGGAAAAAGTATTATTAATAGGTGGTGCAGGATTTATAGGTCACAATCTTGCTTTAAAGTTAAAAAGACAAAAATATAAGGTTTATATTGTTGATTTTTTAAAAATTAATAATCTCAAATCACTAAATAAAGTAAAACCAGAAAATAAAGGTCTGTATAAAAAAATTCTTGAGGAAAGATTAAAAATTTTAAAAGATAATAATATCAGATTAATAAATTTTGATTGCAGAGATTATAAAAAAGTTTCTAGAACAGTAAGTAAAATTAAACCAAATTATATATATCATCTTGCAGCTGTTGCTCATGCAAATATTTCAAACAAAGATCCATTTTCAACCTTCGATCATAGTTTAAGAACTTTGGAAAATAGCTTGGATGCCTCAAGATCTCTTAATAATCTAAAAAGATTTGTTTATATTTCATCTAGTATGATTTACGGGAATTTTAAAAAAAAAATTGTAGATGAAAAGGATGCATGTGAGCCACTTGGGATTTATGCAGCTCTAAAATTTGCAGGTGAAAAACTGGTACTAGGTTATAATCAAGTTTTTAAATTACCTTACAATATCATAAGACCTTCTGCTCTATATGGTGAAAGGTGTGTGAGCAGAAGAGTAGTTCAAGTTTTTATAGAAAATGCTCTTTCAGGTAAAGAATTAGTAATAAATGATGATGGTAAAGAAAAACTAGACTTTACTAATATTGAAGATTTAACAAATTGCATGACTGAAATTATTAAAAGGCCTAAATCACAAAACCAACTATTTAACATAACGTACGGTAATTCTAGAACAATACTTGAATTAGTAAATATTATAAAAAAAAACATAAAAAATATTAAAATAAGATCACAAAAAAGAGATAAGCTTATTCCATATAGAGGGACTCTTTCTAACAAAAAAGCAAAAAGGATGCTTAATTTTAGGCCAAAGATAGATTTAGAAACTGGAGTAAGAAAATTAATTAAGTGGTATAAATTTAATTACACAGATGAATTTAAGAAAAGAAATCAATAAAAAGGGTTTTTTTTTAATAGCAGAAATTGGTAACAACCATGGTGGAAATCTAGCTATTGCAAAAAAAATGATTTTAGCTGCACACAAGTCTGGTGCTGATGCGGTAAAATTGCAACATATTGTTCCAAATAAATTGGTTCACCCAAGTCAAAAAAAAAGAATTAAACAATTGAAAAAAATTTGCTTATCAATTAATCAAATATTGGAATTGTATTCTTTTGCTAAAAAAAAAAAGATAAATTTATTTTCATCTGTTTTCGATTTAACAGAATTGAATAAATTTTCTAAAATACAAAAGTATTTTAAAATAGCTTCAGGAGATAATAATATTGAGGAATTATATAAAAAAATCTCTAGAATAAAAAAACCTACTTTTATTTCTACAGGTTTTTTAGATTACAGAAATATATCAAATGTTTATAGATTGATTAATAAATATTGGTCAAGAAAATTTGCATTTAATAATATATGTGTAATGCATTGTATTTCTTCTTATCCTACAAAAGATGAAGAATTAAATTTACAATCTATCAATAAATTAGATGAAAATTATTTAGTAGGATTTTCTGACCACTCAATTGGTATAGATAATTGTTTATATGCCCATATTCTTGGAGCAAAAATTATAGAGAAACACTTCACTTTGAACAAAAAAAATAAGTCATTTAGAGATCATGAATTAAGTGCTAATCCAAAAGACTTTATGAAATTGAGAGATAAGTTGGTACAGATTAATATTAAATTAGGAAATAACAAAAAAAAATTAAGCTATTCTGAAAAAAATTATTCATATTTATCTAGAAGATCTCCAGTATATAATAAAAATTTAAGTAAAAATTATCTTTTAACAGAAAATGATATAATTTATTTAAGGCCAGAGAACAAAAAATCAAATTTAAAAATTAAAAAAATTTTAAATAAAAAAATTAGATCACGTAAAAAAAAATATCAATATATATAAATTATGTGTGGAATATCTGGATTTATTGGAAGTAAAAATATTACTAAAAAAAATATCAACCTAACTTTAAATTCAATGAAAAATAGAGGTCCGGATAAACAAGATTATTTTCACAGGAAAATAGATAAAAAAAGACAAATTTATCTTTTACACTCAAGACTTTCTATAATCGATTTAAAGGATAGATCACATCAGCCCTTTTTTTTGGGAAGTTATATTTTAATATTTAATGGTGAAATTTATAACTATTTAGAACTTAAAGAAAAAATTAAAAAAATTGTAGATTTTAAGACTAAATCTGACACAGAGGTAATATTACATTATTTTAAACTTTATGGTCCAAAATGTTTTGATCATTTTGAAGGTATGTGGAGTTTGGCAATATTTGATACAAAAAAAAATAAATTAGTTTTGTCAAGAGATAGATTTGGGGAAAAACCTCTTTATATAATGAAAAAGAAAGAAGGTATTTATTTTGGTTCAGAAATAAAATATATAAAAAAACTCTCAGACACTAAAAAATTTAAAGTCAATTTTGAAAAAATTAATTATTTTTTACAATTTGGTTATAAGTCCATTTACAAAAACAATGATTCTTTTTTTAAAAATATTTACCAAATAAAGAGTTCATCATTTTTAGAAATTGACAAAAATTTAAAAACTAAATCTTCTATTTATTGGAGATACAATAAAAAAATTAATAATAAACTTACTTTAAAAAAAACAATATCTACTGCAAAAAATTTGTTTACTAATAGTTTAAAACTCAGGTTAAGGTCTGATGTGCCCATTGCTCTTTGTTTAAGTGGCGGAATAGACTCTTCTACAATTGCCTCTCTAGCAAAAAAAAAAATAAACAAGAAATTAGAAACTTTTTCAATAATTGATGATAAGGACTTTAGGTACAATGAAAGCAAAAATATTAAACATTTAATAAAAAGATTAAATTTAAAAAATAATTATATTTATTCCTCAAAAAAACTTAGTTTTGACAGATTAAGAAAACAAATTGAGTACCATGATGCACCAGTATTCACAATTACAAATTATCTACAAAATTTTCTCGCAGAAAAAATATCCAAGAAAAGATATAAAGTAGTCATATCAGGCAGTGGAGCTGATGAAATTTTTTCTGGATATTACGATCATCACTTAATGTACTTATATGAAGTAAGAAAAAATAAAAAACTCTTTAATACTCATCTAAATAGTTGGAAAAAATATATTCTCCCTAATATTAGAAATAAATATTTTAGAAATCAAAAGCTTTTTTTTAATAATAAAAATGAGAGGAGTTATATATATGATCATAATATTGAACTACGCAAATATTTTGTTAAACCACTTATAAATAACTTTAAAGAGAAAAAGTTTTCAAAATCTTTATTAAGAAATCGAATGTTGAATGAAACTTTTTTTGAAAATATTCCAATATTCAATCATTCAGAAGATTTAAATTTTATGCAATACTCTGTAGAAAACAGAAGCCCATTTCTTTCTAGACAACTTTTTGAATTTATGAATACTGTGCCAATTAAATATTTAATGCAAAAAGGTTTTGCAAAATTTATTTTGAGAGAAATAGGAAAAAATTGTGTTCCATCAAAAATAAGACTTGATAGAAAAAAAAGAGGTTTTAACTCATCAATTAAGTCAATTATAAATATTAAGTCAAAAAAATTTGTTAAATTCATTAATAAAAACTCAAAAATTTATGATATTGTAAATAAAAAAGAATTTTTGAAAGGTTTAAAAAATTTAAATAACGAAAATTATTTGAGTAAATTTATTTTTTCTTTTATTAGTGTAAAAATTTTTTTAGAAAAAAATAAATAAATTATGATAAAATGGTGTAAATTATGCGTATTACCAAATACTCGACCAAATCTTAATTTTAATAGAGAAGGCATTTGTTCAGCTTGCATAAATCATAAAAGAAAAAATATAATTAATTGGAAGGGAAGAGAAAAAGAGTTAAAAAAAATTTTAAATTCAATTAAGAAAAAAAATAAAATTTACGATTGTTTAATTCCAGTATCTGGAGGTAAGGATAGCACTTGGCAAACTTTAAAATGTCTAGAATTAGGTTTAAGACCGCTTGCTTTAACATGGAAAACACCCTTTAGATCGGAAATTGGGAACAAAAACTTAAACAATCTAATAAACCTTGGAGTAGATCATATTGATTGGACAATAAATCCAAAATTTGAAAAAAAAGTATTGATAGAAGCTCTAAAAAAGAAGGGTAGCACAGCGATATTAATGCATATGGCAATTTTTAATATTCCTCAGATGGTAGCTTCAAAATTTAATATCCCGCTAATTATTTGGGGTGAAAATTCAGCCTATGAATACGCAAATGAAAAAAATATTGCCAAAAATTCCACTCTCACTAAAGATTGGTTTAAAAAATTTGGTGTTACAGATAATTTTAAAATAGATAAATCAATTAAAAAAAATAAGGGCTATTCACTTTTGTTTCAAAATTCATTCCTAGGAAAAAAAACTAAGGTAAGATCAATTTTTCTTGGTCATTATTATAATTGGGATCCAGTTAAAATAAATAACTTTGTCAAAAAAAAAGGTTTTAAGAATGAAAAAAAACCAAAAGTTGGACTGTATAATTTTGCTGATATCGACGATGAATGTTTAATAAATATTCATCATTGGTTGAAGTGGTACAAATATGGTTTTACAAGAATTTTTGATAATCTTTCATTAGAAATAAGAAATAAAAGGATTACAAGAAAACAGGCTTTAACATTATTAGAAAAACATAAATTTGAATATCCGATAAATGAAATAAAAAAATTTTGTAGATATTGTGAAATTTCAATAGTGTATTTTTTTAAAATAATTAAAAATTTTCGAAACAAAAAAATATGGAAGAAAAATCGAAACGGAAAGTATTTTATACAAAATTTTATTATCAATAGAAAATGGAATGAAACTTATTAAAAAAAATAGATCTTTTAAGGTAGGAAAGAATATAAAACTTAAATGTGTTGGTGATATTTTTTTAAAAAATAATGAGCTAATTACATTAAAATATAAAAAAAAAGAGTTTGATATTACAAGAAAAAATTGGGGTTATTACGCTACTCCTTCAATTGACAAAAGACTTAAAAATTATGGGTATTCAACAGCAATTATCAAAAATAAAATATCGAGAAATATATTTATTGTTTTGGTTGATAAAAATAAAAAAAAAATATTTTCAAAATATATTAAGAGTGAAAATATTAAAGTCATAAAATGGTTGCATGAGTAAATCAACTTTATCAGCTAAATGTTTCTGTAATTTCAAAAAATCAGAATATAAAAAATATACTTATAAAATTATTGATTATAAAAAGCCACCAAAAGGTGAGATTAAAATTAATTTCAAAAAAAAATACTATAGAAAATATCTAAGTTGTAAAATTTGTGGTCATTTCTTTGGAGAACATAAAATGGATTTAAGCAATTTATATAAAAGCGAATATATAAGCAAAACTTACGGAGATTATAATTCTTTAATTAATAGATTTAAAAAAATTAAACAATTGAAAAAAAAAAAATCTGATAACTATTTCAGAGTAAAAAGAATAGTTAATTATTTAAAAAAAAATTATAAAAATGATATTTGTGATGTTGGAAGTGGATTGGGTGTTTTTCCTTATTTTCTAAATAAAAATCTTCCTAGCAAAATAACTTTAATAGAGACAGATGATAAAAACATTTTTTTTTTTAAAAAAATATTTAAAATTTTCAAATGTTTACAAAAATACTGTTTTTTTTAAAAAAAATAAAAGTAAAAAATTTGATTTAATAACTTTCAACAAAGTGTTGGAACACGTAGAAAAACCAGTTTCGTTGCTTAAAAAATTTTCTAAGTTACTAAAAAAAAATGGCTCTATTTATATTGAAGTTCCAGATGTAATAGCTGCCAATAAATCATTTAAAAGAGAGGAATTTTTTATAGAACATCATCATATTTTTAGTTTTATTTCGTTATGTAAACTAGTTGATAGTTCAAATTTAAGAATTAAAAAAATTAAACGAATTCTAGAACCTTCAGGAAAATTTACTCTTTTTTGTTTTTGTGGATTAAAAAATTAATTTTTAATAATATGATAAACGTATTCTTCCCGAACTTTTTTAAAACCCATTTTATTGTAGAACTTAATTGCCGATGAATTATTAGATTGTGTTCCTGCTACTATAGAAGATTTTTTTTTTTTTAAATAATTGTTGTTCACAAAGTTAATTAATGATCGTGCTACACCAAGTTTTCTTTTTGTTTTACTTGTAACAATTAGATCTATTACAAAAGTATTTTTTTTTATTATGAGCATTACAAATCCACAAATATTTTTTTTCTCGTAAACAACTAACAGATCTCCTCTCTTTTTTTTAAAAAAGTTATTCAACCAATTAAGTCTAAACTTTTTTCTAAAATTGTAAGGTAGTCTTTTATCTTGTACAAAATGGGAATTTGAAGAATTTTCTAGGCTTATCTTTCTTAGAGGTTTTAAATCAAATTTTCTTACTAACCTGCAATTTTTTATATCATTGGTATTTTTTTTATATCTTTTTTTAAAAGTAATTTGTTTACAAATAAAATTAGCTTTAATTTTTTGTTTTAATAATTTCGAAATTATGAATTTACTTTTTAAAGTTATGAATGATGGCGATGCAATTCTTCTTATTTTATCAAATTTTTTTTCCGATTTTTTGTTAATTGTAATTAAATAACTATTTATACCTAATAATGACTCAACAAACTTATCTTTTTTTAAAAGCATTTATTATTTAAACTTAATTTAATTTTACACAAAAAAAAACCCCAACACTTGATTGTTGGGGTTAGAATTTTAATTATTAATAATATTAAATTACTAAAAATTTTTTTCAGTGCATAAATCAAGCCAATTGAGCTATTAGTACTGGTCA
>MDSZ01177078.1_pt1 | contig 18595 bp, 13 predicted proteins | sample 811201 | NCBI WGS metagenome assembly MDSZ01 (sample SAMN05326647, study PRJNA326480) | marine metagenome | isolation source: seawater | place: Indian Ocean: North | collected 2010
TGGACAGGAGCATAAGGATTATTTTGCAACTAAAGGTGCGGTATACAATGCCTTAATTGGAAGTAATTCTAAGCCGGAGAATGGTGCGAATATAACATTGACCATTGATATTAACATTCAAACTATTCTGCAGGATGAACTAAACATAGCAATTGAGAGAACAGGTGCTAAAAGTGCTAATGGAGTTATAGTTGATCCCTTTACAGGTAACATTCTTGCAATGTCATCTATCCCTTCTCTTGATTTAAATAATTACAATAGTTATTCAATTGATTCTCAAAGAAATAGGGTTATAACTGATATATATGAACCTGGGTCAACTTATAAAGTTGTTACAATGGCTGGAAAGCTTGAATTAATTAATGATTACAATCAAAATATATATTTTTGTGAAAATGGTGAATTTTTATATTATGATAAAATCTTTCATGATCATGAAAAGCATGGAGATTTATCATTGACTGGAATTCTTTCACAATCAAGTAATATTGGTATGGTTAAAATTGCTAGTGAAATTGGTAAAAAAAATATATATAAATTCTCTAGAGAATTTGGTTTTGGAAGTTCTACAGGTATACCCCTTATAGGTGAATCATATGGCATATTAAGACCTATTAATAAATGGTCTGGAATTAGTGCTCCTGAAATTGCTATAGGACAAGAGATTGCTATTAATAATTTGCAACTTGCAATGGCTTATTGCGCAATTGCAAATGGGGGATTTTTATTAAAGCCTAATATTATAGATAATATCCAATTCACTAAAAACAAACAATATAAAACTGAAACTCAGGTTGTAAGACAATCTATTTCAAACAGTACTTCAACAAAATTACTCGCAATGCTTAAAAATGCAATCATTGATGGGACAGGTAATTATGCGCATATAAAAGGTTTTGATATAGCAGGCAAAACGGGTACAGCACAAAAGGTTGAAAATGGTAAATATTCAAAACAAAATTATGTATCTTCGTTTGCAGCAATTTATCCTTCTTATGAGCCAAAATATGTATGTATTATTTCTATAGATTCTGCAAATTCTAATAAAGGATATCATTGGGCTGGTATTTCAGTTGCTCCCGCAGTAAAAAATATATTTGAAAGAATCATTCATTTAGAAACAAGTAATTTTCAAAATTTATATTCATATAATAATATTATTAATACGAACTCTATTTTAAATTAAAATGAACTTAATAAAGCTTTTAAAAAATATCGACTATACAACTAAAGATGAACTTAATAATATTAATATTTCGCATATAACACATAATTCTAAAGAGGTTCAAAATGGCGCACTATTTATAGCTTTGTCAGGTTGCAATACTGATGGTAATAATTATATTAATGAAGCGATACAAAATGGTGCCTATGCTATTGTTTCTGAATTGGAAAGTAACGAATGCTCTATTCCATATATTGAAGTAAATAATTCTAGAAAGATTATGTCAGAAATATCCAATAATTTTTATAGAAAATGTAATGAAGGCATTAAAATCATTGGTGTAACAGGAACAAATGGAAAAACATCTATTTGTCAGATTATTAATCATATACTTAATGATAATCAAATAAAATCATGTACTATTGGAACCCTTGGGTTAATAAATAAAAATGGGATTTTAAATACAAATTTCACTACACCAGAATCAAATCAGATACATCATTATTTACATACAATGAAAAATAATCAAATATCAAATGCAGTAATAGAAGTTTCTTCACATGCTTTAGATTTGCATAGAGTTGACCATGTATCATTTGATGTCGGTGTTTTCTCAAATTTATCACCTGAACATTTAGATTTTCATAAAAATATGGATTTATATTTCAAATCAAAGCTTAAGCTTTTCAAAAAACTTAATTCAAACAATAGTGCAATTCTTAATATAGATGATAAATATTCAGATCAAATCAAAGAGAATATCAATTGTAAAATTATTCAATATAGTTTAAATGAAATAGCTGATATTTTTCCAAAAAATTATAACTCTACAATTAATGGGATATCAGCTTTATTAAATATTTTTGGCAAAGATTATAAAATTAATACAGAATTAATAGGAGAATATAATTTACTTAATATTATGGCTTCGATAGGTTCTTGTATTGCAATTGGTGTACCTATCTCTAAAATTATAAACGCAATAAATAGTTTTAAATCTATTCCTGGTAGATTAGAAAGAATTGATACTCATTCAAAAAAGAAAATATTTATTGATTATGCTCATACTCCTGATGCTTATAAAAAAGTTTTATCTACTATCAAATCATTTGATTACAATCTAATTACATTGTTTGGTTGTGGTGGCAACAGAGATGCCTCTAATAGATCTGACATGGCATCTATTGCTGAAAAATATTCTAAATTTGTATACATAACCTCAGACAACCCAAGGTTTGAGGACCCAAAGAACATTGTTTCAAATATAGTTAAAGGTTTTAAAAATAAATCCTATAAAATAGATTTAAACAGAAAAAATGCAATTAAAGATGCGATAGAAAAGATGGATGATAATGATATTCTCTTGATTTTAGGCAAAGGAAGAGAAAACTATGAATTAATTAAAAATAAAAAAATATATCATAATGATGTTGAAATTATCCAAAATTTTGCATGAGAATTGAAATTTCAAATATTAAAAAATTTAACAATATGCTATTTTCAAGATATAAAATTAAAAATAAAGCAAGAATTACTGGACTAACAATAGATTCTAGACTCATTCAAAATGGTGACCTTTTTATCCCATTAAAAGGTGAAAAGGCTAATGGGCATGATTTTATTAATGATGCAATCAAGTCTGGCGCATCATTGATTTTATCAGAGAATCAAGCTGATATTCAATCAAAAAAAATAACTTATGTTAAATCAACTTATAATACTTTAAAAGAAATTTCTATGCATTGGCGAAAATGTTTTAGTGGAAATATAATAGGTATAACAGGTTCAAATGGTAAAACCACAACAAAAGAAATTCTAGGATCTATTTTATCAAATAATATGAAATGTAACTATTCTAAAGGTAATTATAATAGTACAACAGGAGTACCGCTATCGATTATTGCAATGGATACTGATGCAGACAATTATATATTTGAATTGGGTATGAGTAAACCTGGAGAAATTAAAAAGTTATGTAATATTTCAAAACCAAATATTGGACTTATAACAAATATATCAGGTGCACATATTGAATTCTTTAAATCATTAGATAATATAGCAAAAGAAAAATCATCATTATTTTTAAGTTTGTCTGATAAAGATATTGCTTTTGTAAATATAGATGATCCATATATAAAAAAAATTCCAACAAATGCTAATAAAATAACATATAGTCTAAAACAAAATGCTAATTATAGTGGCAAATTAATTATCGATGATAATGGTCAAAATAATTTAAAAATAAATAATACAATATCAATAAAGTTACCTTATGGAAGCAAAGCATTTGCCTATAATGCTTTAGCGGCATTTTCTATATCAGATTTTTTAGGTGTTAATAAAAATGTTATAATTGAAAATATTGAAAAATTTAAAAATTTAATTGGTAGAAACAATATCTATAATCACAATGGCTATATAATTATAGATGATACATATAATTCAAACTTAGAATCTGCTAAATCTGGTATTTTAGATCTTGATAAATATAGCTTAAAACATAGATGTATAGCAGTGCTATCTGATATGCTTGAATTAGGTGATAAAGGTATCCCCTATCACAAAGAACTAGGTAATATAATATCAAAGACTAATATACATAGTGTATTTGGAATAGGACAACTTACAGAAAAAACTATTTCTACTCTAAACAAAAGTTCAATTAATACTTTTTACTTTGACAAAAAAAAAGATTTATCAAATAATTTATCAAAATTTATTAAAAAAGGTGATGTTATATATTTTAAAGCATCGCGAGGTATGAAATTAGAAAAAATTATCAATGAGGTTTTTGGTTAATCATGTTTTATCATTTACTATACCCATTACACAATACAATTTCTGGTTTAAATATATTTCAATATATTTCATTCCGTGCATCAGGTGCAGCTATAACAGCATTACTAATAAGTTTCCTTCTTGGGCCCAAAATTATCCGCACACTTCACAAACATCAAATAGGCGAAATTATTCGCTCTTATGGGCCTAACTCTCACCATAAAAAGCGAGGGACTCCAACGATGGGGGGGATAATTATCCTTATATCAATTATCCTCCCTACTATCCTCTGGGCAAAATTAGATGATAAATATATTTTTTTAATTTTGTTTGTAACATTTTTTATGGGGATTCTTGGTTTTATAGATGATTATTTAAAAATTGTTAAAGGTTACTCTAAAGGTTTAATAGCTAAATACAAGTTAACTGGTCAATTTCTTATTGGCACTTTTGTTGCTGTAATATTATATTTTTATCCTGAAAAAGATGTTTTGCGAACAATAATTTCAATACCCTTTCTACCACACAATGGGATAACTTATGATATTACTAGTGGTGTGTTAGATTTACATATTTTATATATACCATTTGTAATATTTATTATAACTGCGACATCAAATGCTGTAAATCTCACTGATGGCCTTGATGGACTAGCTGCTGGACTTGTTGCTATATCAACATTAGCTTTTGGAGCTATAGCATATGCAAGTGGTAGGTATGATTTCAGTAATTATCTAAATATAATTTATTTACCAGGTACTGGTGAGTTATTAATTTTTTGCTTTGCTATGGTAGGTGCATGTATTGGCTTCCTTTGGTACAATGCTAATCCAGCTAAAGTTTTTATGGGAGATACTGGCTCTTTAGCATTGGGTGGTGCTCTTGGAACAATAGCCATTCTCTTAAAAAAAGAAATATGGCTGATTATTATCGGTGGCGTGTTTTTAGCAGAAACCCTATCAGTCATGATTCAGGTTGTTTATTTTAGATACACTAAAAAAACTACTGGAGAAGGAAAACGTTTTTTTAAAATGGCCCCTCTACACCATCATTTTGAGTTATTAGGATGGCATGAAAATCATGTTGTAGTTAGATTTTGGATTGTTGGAATACTTTTAACATTAATTTCTTTAACGACCTTTAAAATACAATGATAAATCTCAAAAACATTCAAAACCAAAAATGGCTAGGAATTAATATATCAATTCTAGGTGCGGGGAAAAGTGGGATTTCTGCTGCTAAACTATGCAAATTCATAGGAGCAAAACCGTTTATAAGTGAATCAAAAAATGATGTAAAATTAAAAGAAATTTTAAGCAATTTCAACTATGAAATTGGTGGTCATTCTAATAAAGTTTTAAATTGTAAGCTTCTCATTATTAGTCCTGGAATTGATTCGAAAGTTCCAATTGTACAACAATGTATAAAAAATAAAATTCCTATAGTAAGCGAAATAGAATTTGCATCTTGGTTTTCAGATACTCCAATTATTGCTGTAACTGGGTCTAATGGTAAATCAACTACAGTTAATTTAATCAAAAAAATGTTTGATTCGGCTAAAATTAAATCCCAATTAGGAGGAAACTTTGGAACTCCTTTTTCAGATTTAATTTTATTTGAAAAAAGAAATCCTAATTTGATAAAAATAAATATATTAGAAGTAAGTAGTTTTCAATTAGAACACGTTTATCATTTTTCTCCAAATTATAGTATAATTTTAAATATTTCTCCAGATCATCTTGATAGACATGAAACTTTAGAAAATTATCTAAATCAAAAATTAAAAATTTTAAAAAATCTAAGAGAGCCTGGTTGGCTAATTTTTAATTCTGGTGATATCCTCCTTAGTAATCAACTCCACGATTACGAACGGAAAATTCCGTTCTCCCAGAGTTATTCTGATCAGGCTCTCCTCTCCCTAAATAAAACAAAGATATATTATAATGATTCTAATGATGTACTAATATATTTTAAGGATATGGGATTAAGAGGTACTCACAATATAGAAAATATTTTAGCCGCTTCAACATTAGCAATAAAATATGGTTTGAAACATAGGTATATAAAACAAGCAATAAGAGAAATAAAACCTTTAAATCATCGTATGGAATTTGTTCAAGAAATAGATGGAGTAAGTTATTATAATGATTCAAAAGCTACTAATATCGAATCTACAATTGCTGCAGTAAACTCATTTAAAAAAAATATTATTTTAATTCTTGGAGGAAGAGGTAAAGGCAAAGCTAGTTATTATAAAGCATTTAAATTTAAAAAAGAAAAAATTAAATATATAATTTCATATGGAGAAGCTGGAAAAATGATCCAAGATAATTTGCAAAATAAATTTAAAGTTGAATTTTTCAAAGAATTTCAAAATGCTATAAAAAGGACATTTGAAATTTCTAATTCTGGTGATACAGTATTATTATCTCCAAGCTGCTCTAGCTTTGATCAATTCAAAAACTATGAAGAACGCGGGATTTTTTTCAAAAAGATTATTAATAGTAAAAATAAACAATGTTAGAAAAATTTCAATACACTGATAAACAATTAATTACAATAATATTTTTTTTAATTTGCCTAGGAACTGTTATGCTTTATAGCGCTAGCAGTCAATATGCAAATCAGAAGTTTGATAGTCATACATATTTCTTAAGTAAGCACTTGTTTAGAGTATTTTTAGGTTTATTATTAATGATTGGGATATCATTATATGACTATCAAAATCTAAAATATAAAGCACCATATATTTTAATATTTTCAATTTTAATTATTTTGAGTGGCCATTTGTTTTCATCTGGAAAAACTGCTAGGTGGTTAATAATAGGAGGTAAAAATATTTTTACTACTTCTGATATTGCTAGAATTGCATTAATTATTTTTACATCATACTACTTAGAAAAATCATACAGGTATATTAAAGATTTTAAAACTGGTTTTTTACCAATAGCATCTATAATTGGCATTGTATTAATGGGCATTATTACACAGCCCGACTTAAGCACAGCTATTACAATTGGACTAATACTATCAATGCTTTTATTTATTGGTGGAATTAGACTTAAACATCTATTTACAACTACTACTATAATGTTTTCTTCTATTTTATTTATTATATGGTTTAAAAACGGATATCAATGGCAACGAATTCTAAATTGGATAAATCCAACCGAAGGTCTACAAGAAGGAAATTATCAATCTAGTCAAGCTATTATTGGACTGGGCAATGGAGGCTTATGGGGTCAAGGTATAGGTAATAGTGTCATCAAATTCCCTGGGTTACTACCTGAAGTTCAAACTGATTTTATATTTTCTGTTATGGGAGAAGAATTAGGTTTTATTGGAATAAATATTATATTTTGTTTATTTATATGGCTATTTATAAGAGGTATTATTATAGCAAAGAATTCTTCGGATGCATTTGGAATGTATCTTGCCTTAGGAATAATAATCAATATTACAACTTATGCACTGATTAATATATGCTATGTAGTAGGGTTTTTACCAACTACAGGCTTACCATTGCCCTTTTTTAGCTATGGTGGATCAAATATAATTATAACATTATTAAGCTTAGGTATTTTAATAAATATTTCTAAGAAAAATAAATTTAATAATATAAGAAGAACTATTTTTTAATGCTTAAAAACAGTAAAATAATCATCTGTGGTGGTGGCACTGGAGGACATTTATTCCCTGCAATGGCAATTAAGACTGAATTAGTTAAAAACGGTGCTGATGTTATGTACATAGGTTCAAAATTTGGCATTGAATCATCTCAACTTAAGCATAGTAAAAAATCTTTTTTTCTTAATATCAAAGGTATGCATAGAACTATCTCTATATCTAATATTGTTGACAACCTCAAATTGCCATTTAGAATATTTTGGGGTATTTTAAAGTCTTTAAAACTAATCTATAATTTTGATCCTAAGCTAGTTATAGGAACTGGAGGTTATTCTTCTGGTTTGCCATTAATATCTGCAGTAATTTTGCGAAAAAAAATATTATTACAAGAACAAAATTCTTATCCTGGTATTACTACTAGAACTTTATCAAGGTTTGCTAATATAATATGTATTAGCTATAAAGAAAGTAAGAAATATCTTCAAAACAATGTTGTTTTTTCTGGTAATCCAATTAGAGCTGATTTCATAAAAACTGATAAGAAATATGCTAAATTAAATTTAAACCTCAACAAAAATAAATTTACTATTTTTATTTGTGGTGGTAGTCAAGGTTCTAAACCTATTAATAATCATATTATAAAAAATTTAAGTTTTTATAATAACTTAAATGCCACAATAATATGGCAATGTGGTAAAAACCATTATAAAAATATTAAAATTTTGAATTTAAACAAGAATATTTTTCTTTTTGATTTTATTCAAGACATATCAAAGATATACTCAGCTGCAGATTTAATTATATCTAGATCAGGTGCCTTAACATTAACTGAAATAAACTATTTTGGGAAAGCTTCTATTTTAATACCATTTCCAACAGCTGCTGGAAATCATCAATATAAAAATGCACTATTTTCTCAAAATGCAAAAGCTGCAATTATTATTGAACAGAATCAATTAATCAAGGGAAAGCTAGAACATACAATAAATTATCTTTTAAGCAATCCAAATAGATTACTAAAAATGGAAACTGCTTCGAAAGCAATATCAAAATCCGATTCAATGGAAATCATTATAAATGAAATAAAATCTTTGCTATGCTAGGGAAAACAAAACATATACATTTTGTAGGTATTGGTGGAATTGGAATGAGTGGTATGGCAGAGCTTTTGTTTAATTTAGGGTTTACTATTAGTGGTTCAGATCAAAAAGAATCAGATAGAACTAAACAGCTTAAAGCTTTTGGTATAGATGTAAATATAGGTCACAAAAGTACAATGATTAAAAATAGTAATGTTGTAGTATATTCATCAGCAGTAAAAAAAGATAACCCAGAAATCATTTTAGCTAACAAAAATAATATTCCTGTTATTAGAAGGGCAGAAATGCTAAGTGAATTGTTAAAAGTAAAATCTACAAGCATAGCAATATCAGGAACTCATGGTAAAACAACAGCGTCTTCAATGCTTGGATCAATTTTGATTGAAGGGCAATTAAATCCAACATTAGTAATAGGTGGAATTGTTAATGAAATTGGCTCTAATAGTATGTATGGTGATGGTGATATAATAGTTGTAGAAGCCGATGAATTTGATAGAACTTTTTTATCTTTAACTCCAACTATCGCCCTGATAAACAACCTTGATTTAGAACATTTAGATTGTTATGAAAATTTAGCTGATTTGCAAAATGCATTTATCCAATTTGCAAATTCAATACCTTTTTATGGAAAAGTTTCTATAAACATTGACTATTCTAATACTTCTCAAATTCTTAAAAAAATAAATCGACCATTCATTACCTTTGGTTTTTCTGATGAGGCAAATATAAAAGCAAAGAATCCAATTTATAATAAATTAGAATCTACTTTTGATCTTTATATTGATAATATATTCAAAACAAAAATTCATTTAAATGTCCCAGGAAAACATAATATAATGAATGCTTTAGCTGCAATTTCAATTGCTAAAGAATTAGAAATTGAAATTATAACCATGAAAAATGGGTTATATAATTTTTCAGGTGTCCAAAGAAGATTTGATATAAAATATAAACTTAAAAATGGTATAAAACTAATTGATGATTATGCCCATCATCCAGTAGAAGTAAAATCTGTTCTAAATGCCATTAAATCAGGTTGGTCAAATAGAATTATAGCAATTTTTCAACCACATCTTTTTACTAGGACACAAGATTTTCATACTGATTTTGCTGAAGCATTATATTTGGCAGACATTATAATAATTACTGATATATATGAAGCGCGAGAAGCTCCTATAAAAGGAATAACTAGTCAAATAATAATCGATGATTTGATCAATATGGGCCATAAAAATACAAAATTTATTCCTTCAAAGAGTAATATTTCAAATTATGTATCAGATGTAGCTAAAGAGAATGATATAATCATCACAATGGGAGCAGGAAATATTTGGAGAGAAATTGATAACATATATGAAGCTTTAAACTAAATGAATAAAAGAATTCATACAAAATTAATTGATAATATAAATCGTAAAATTCTATTTAACGAATCAATGAAAAAACATACAACTTTTGGAATTGGTGGCAAAGTTGATGCTTTTGTATACCCATCAAATAAAAATGAATTAAAATTTATACTAAATGAATCAAAAAAAAATAAAATACCAATTTTTATTACTGGCTCTGGATCAAATTTATTAGTTTCTGATTCAGGATTTAAGGGTATAGTGATTTCATTATCAAAAACATTTAAAAATTTATCTATTTCTGATTCATATGAAATTTTTGCAGGTTCTGGAGTTATGTTAAGTAGAATGGTGAGAATGGCAATCAAAAAAGGAATTGGAGGATTGGAGAGTTTGATTGGAGTACCTGGGACTTTAGGTGGTGCATTGATTATGAATGCTGGAGCATATGGTGAAGAAATATCCAATTATTTTATATCTGCTGAAGTAATAAACTTGCATGGTGAAGAAAAAATCTATAAAAAAAATGATATAACATTTGATTATCGTTCTTCAAGTTTCTCAAAAAATGATATAATAACTAATATTAATTTTCAATGTAAAAAAGGAAATATAGAATTAATAAAAAAATTAAAATTAGAGTCATCACAAAAAAGGAAAGCATCTCAACCATTAAGTTTTAGATCAGCAGGTAGTATATTTAAAAATCCTAAATCTGGACCTGCTGCAGGTTATTTAATTGATAAAGCTGGACTCAAAGGCTTAAAATTTGGTGATGCTGAAATATCAACTAAACATGCAAATTTCATAGTAAATCATGGAAATGCAAAATCTATAGATGTAATAGAATTAATAAAAAAAATACAATCAGAAGTATTAAAACAATTTAACATAATTTTGAAATTAGAAATTAAGTTACTCGGTTTTAGTGATTCTATTCAAACGAAAGTTTATGAAAAAAATTAATTTATCATATATAATCAATTTACTAAGCAATGCACTCTTAATAGCATTCTTACCTTCTATAATTATAATCAGTTTTTTATATTCATCTAATTTTAATTTGCTCAATTATAATTATACTATTATAAATGGAAATAGTTTTTATTATGATGATGAAATAATATCTAGTTTTAATTTAAAAAAATCACTTATTGAAATTGATCCTATGGTAATTCAAAATAAACTAGATAGTATGGATTACATACAATCTTCAAAAGTTAGTAAAATTTATCCAAATACTATTTTGATTGAAATTATTGAAAATCAACCACTTGCTTATTTTCAAATTGATAAAAATTCAATACTTATAGATGTAAAAGAACAAATTTTACCTGTTAATAATAAGGTTAAAGCATTTTTTAAGATACCAACAATTATATTAGAAGTAGAAAATATACAATCTGATAACCTTAACTCAATTAATCTAAATAATTATAATGAAATCATTGCTATTTTAAAATTTTCTAAAGATCACTTTAATAGTTTGTATAATGGATTAGATAAAATATATTTATCTAATGATAGCATTACACTTTTTTATATGAAAAATACAAAAATATTTTTATCAAAATATCTAGGTGAAAATGATATTAAAAATTTATCAAAATTTAAAAAAACAATCCAAAATTATAAATTTTTGGATGATTATTCATATATAGATATGAGAACACCTAATCAAATAATAGTAAAAGAAAAAGAATAACTTTATTATGAAAAATGGGAAAAAAATAATTTCAGCTATTGATATTGGCACTTCAAAAATTTGTGTTATAATAGCTTCTATTGATGAAAATAATTTATTAGAAATTCTTGGTATAGGTTCTAATAAATCAATAGGTATAAAAAAAGGTATAGTTGTAAATATAAATGATACTGTTAATGCTATTAACATTGCTATTGAAAAGGCTGAAAATCAATCTGGAGAAAAAATAGATAGTATTATTATGGGAATTTCTGGAGAACATATTAGAGGGATTAATAATACTGGTGTAATAATGGTTCAAAATGGTAACCAAGAAATTGATAATAATGATATAAAACGTGTTTTGAAACATGCTCAAACTATTACACTCCCTTTAGAAAGAAGAATATTGCATGTTTTATCTCAAGATTACAAAGTTGATGATCAAACTGGTATTAAAGATCCTCTAGGGATGATTGGTAACAGATTAGAAACTAAAGTTCATTTGGTAACTAGTGAAAGGACTAGAGAACAAAATATTTTAAAATGTATAGAAAAAGTTGGTTTAGATATAACTGATGTTGTTTTAAATCCACTTGCTACTAGTTACTCAGTTCTAGATAAAAACGAAAAAGATTTAGGGATTGCCCTTATAGATATTGGTGCTGGAACAACTGAAGTTATTGTTTATACAGATGGTGGTGTTCAGCACACTGGTATTATTCCACTTGGTGGTAATAATATAACTTTAGATATTGCACATGGTGTACAAACAACAATTGAAAATGCTGAAAAATTAAAATGTAATTATGGTATTGCAAAAGAAGCACTTGCAAATCCCGAAGAAATAATAAATATAAAAGATGTAAATGATAATGAAGTTAAGAATTTAACTCAAAAAGAATTAGCTTCATTTATTGAACCTCGTATGGAAGAAATATTAATGTTAGCAAAATCTGAGATACGAAAATGCGGACAGGGAGAAGTTTTTACTTTTGGAATCAAACTTACAGGTGGTGGATCATTATTAAAGAACTCAATTGATCTTGCTAGTAATATATTTTTTCAACCAGTCAAAATAGGAAAACCAAGTTTGAATGGTGGAATATCAGAGAATTTAAATAATCCATTTTATTCAACTGCAGTTGGATTACTACTCTATTCAATGAATAATAAACAAATTAATCAAACTGAAAATTTTTCTATTAAGAGCATTATCAATTCACTTAAACAAATATTAAAAGAAATTTTTTAACACATTCACAAAATAAAAGAAGGAAGGAACATTATGTTATTTGAACCAGGAGGAAACTATAAAGATCAGAAAGCTAATATTATGGTTATCGGAGTTGGGGGTGCTGGTGGAAATGCTTTAAACCGTATGCTTAAAGATGGTATAAAAGAGGTTGAATTCTTAGCAATTAATACTGACGCCCAAGATCTAGATGAAAATAATTCTCAAAAACAATTACAAATTGGGAAAGAGATAACTAAAGGATTAGGAGCAGGTGCAAATTCAGATACTGGCAAAAGAGCTGCAGAAGAAAGTAAAGAAGCTCTAATTGAAATGATTAATGGAACTGATATGGTATTTATTACTGCTGGTATGGGAGGTGGAACTGGAACAGGAGCAGCTCCTGTAGTTGCTAAAATTGCAAAAGAAGAGTGCAATGCATTAACAGTAGGGATAGTTACAAAACCCTTCTTGTTCGAGGGACCTAAAAGAACAAAAAGAGCCTTAGAAGGTATTAAAGAATTAAAGAAAAATTGTGATACTGTTTTAGTCATACCTAATGAAGTATTATTAACAATTACTGATATAAATACATCTATAGATGAATCATTTAATTTAGCAGATAGCATACTTCATCAAGCTACAAAAGGAATTTCAGATTTAATTAATATTCCTGGTAAAATCAACTTAGATTTTGCTGATGTTACTAAGGTAATGAAATATAAAGGTAATGCTATAATGGGAACTGGAATAGCTCATGGTGAAGAAAGAGCTGTTTTAGCTGCTCAACAAGCTATTAATTCACCATTATTACAAGACGTAAATATAAAAGGTGCAAAAGGATTACTTATGAATATAACTGGTCCAAAAGATATGTCAGCTCATGAAATGAGTGATGCAGCATCAATAATTCATGAAGAAGCTGGAGATGATGCTGATATTATTAGTGGTATTGTAACTGATCCTGATATACAAGATGAAATTAGAGTCACTGTTATAGCTACTGGGATAGATAATAATGAATTAGGCATGCCAAATAATGATAATAATCCTTTACAAGATATTCATCTAAAAGATGAAAAAGAAATTCAAAACTCACTTCCAACATATAAACAAAAAGAACTAGAATCTGAAGATAGTTCAATTGAAGTGACTAAAGATAAAAATATTTTATCTTTTGGTGATGATGATCTAGATATTCCTGCATTCATTAGAAATAGAAAGCATTAATATAAATAAAACTAGAATGTTCCTTAAAGAAATAGAGATTACAATTGTAATCTCTATTTCTTACTTTTATTCAACACAATTTGAAAATTAGTTGATTTTGAATTTGAGCTAATAACACTAATCTTACCATAATGCAAATCTTCTATAATACGTTTAGTCAAACTTAACCCTAAACCCCAACCTTTTTCTTTAGAACTAAACCCAGGTTCAAAGATTTTTTTCCAATTTTTTCTAGCAATACCTTTACCATTATCTATTATATCTATTATAACATTATGATTTCTATTTACTATATTTATATTAATCATTGAATTCATATAATTAGTAGCATCTAATGAATTTTTTATAATGTTTTCAATTGCCCAATTCAATAAAATTATATCACCATCTACATTGAAAATATCATCATCAAAATTTAAACTTATTTTTACGTTAGATTTATTTGAGATTCTTTTTAAATAATATCTTTTAATATCTTGTAATATCTTAACAATATCAATTTTCACCAGTTTAGGGGTGATCCCTATTTTATAAAATCTATCAGATATTTCACTTAATCTATCAACATCTTCTTCAATTGAATTATATATATTATTTTTATTTATTGAATCATCTTCTAATAACTTTAACCACCCAAAAATAGATGAAATTGGTGTGCCAAGTTGATGAGCTGTTTCTCTTGCCATACCAATCCAAATTTGATTATTTTCACTAATTCTTAATATCCGAAATCCATAATAAGCAAAACATAAAATCAACAATGTAAATCCTATTTCAAAATATGGAAGCCACTTCAACTGATTTATAATTTTAGGGTCTCCATAATGTATTTTGCCCATTTCAATTTTATTAAACATTATTGGTAATGGTTCAAAATTGTTTTTACTTGTTTTAATAAAATCTTCAATCAGAGCATCTAACTCATTTTTACTTTTATTTTTAAAAATTATATGATTATTGTGACCATAAAACTCATTATTAAATGTTATAACTAATGGAAAATTTATTGTAGGTAAAAAAATGTTTAAAAAGTTTGGGATATCACCATCTTCTTTATGAATAACTTCAGAATATGCTACAGCTATTTTTTCTACCTGTATTCTTGAATCAATTCTAACATTACTAATAATTATACGATTTACAAAAAAAATTGTAAAAATAACTAATACACTAATTACAAATAAACTAATTTTAATTTTTGTTGAATTAGTCATTATTTTTATAATAGAACACTGAGGTTATAAACAAAAAAGATAACATTATGCTAATTATAGAAAGCATTGATCCAATTTTTACATCTATGGGATTAAAAACAAATGAAATATTGTTTCTACCCGCAGGTAAATAAACTCCTCTTAACACTGAATTTACTTGAAATATTTCAGTTATATTACCATTAATATATGCTTTCCACCCATTTGGATAGTAGATTTCACTTAATACCAAAAATTGAGGATTATCTGATCTTGATTCCAATTCTATTTTATTAGGTGAGTTTTTAATAAAATCAACACTCCTTTGCTTATCAAAAGAATATTGATCTAAATCAGCATTTATAAAAGATTCTTGTGTAAAAGATTTTTTTGAATTTTTAACATAATCTAATATCTTATCATTTTCAGAAAAAACTAAACTATCAACAAAAAAAGCTCTATCTATATAATTTTTAAATAAATATATATAAGCATTATGATATTTATTATTGTGATATAATTTACCTTCAAAAACTCCATTGAATAATGGATGTTCTATTTCTTGCAATGATATTAAATATTTAACATTTAACATTTGTAAAACATTATTTTTTTCAAATCCAATTTGATTCATAAATATATTATAATTATTTAATTTTGCAGGATGATAGCCATATATACTTTCAATATTAAAAGCAGACCATCTATTTTGATTACCTAGCTGACCTAATGGGAAAATTCTAAAATTTGACGTATCATTTTGTAAGAATTTTATAATATCATCTTCTTTTAAATATCTTTTTTTGGATATAACCGGACTTAAAGTACTGCTCCTGTAGGATTCTTTAGTTGGTTCAATAATTTTATGATTAACTATAGTTAAATCTAAAATTGAGATTACAATAATACTATAAGCTATAATCGACCATTTCAATTGATTTTTTTTATAAAAATATGCTAATAGTAAAACTAAAAATAAAATTATTATTAAAAAGAGTGTCTCATTATATATATTATCATATCTTAATTTATTTATTACATTCTGACCTTGCATACCAAATCTTTGCAATAAATCTTTTGAAGGTAAAAATGAATAAATAATCTGCTCTCCAAAAAGAATTAAAATAAATAACATAGAAAATAAAATTGATCCTAAAATCTTAAAATTTTTATTTATTTTTAAAAATTTAAAATTATTTTTCAAACAATTCAATCCAAGGCCAGCCAAAATAGATACACAAAATTGTACTAAAATCAATATCATAACTGGAACACGAAACTTGTTGAAGAATGGGAAATAATCATAGAAGATACCATAAAATAATGCGAAGTTACTTCCCAAAGATAATAATAGTGCAAAAAATATTGTCCATATAAATATGTTTTTATCTTTATTATTTGATTTTAATGCACCTATGATTGCAAAGATTAAGACTAAGATACCCATATAATTGGGATAATCTGTAAATGGCATTTGTCCCCAATAAGTGATTCCTCCAAATCCAACAAAAGATGGTAGTATAAATGATCCAATCTCCATTAAGCTAAATGACCATTGTGTAGCATATTCAAAACCTGTTCCTCCACCTGTAGAACCCCTTATAGAGTAATTTGAATATTCTAAAACAGGTATATATATACTTAGAGACATACCTAATCCAATTAATAAACCAAGAGATATCATTATAACTATTTTAGTTTTATTTACACTTTCTGCTAATTTGATATAATTAATCATTATCATTAAAACATATAATCCTACTAACATCCAAGTATAATAAGCTATCTGTACATGAGCTCTTTGTAATTGCAAACCAACTATTAAAGCAAGTATACCTATATTATAAATTTTAGGATTAGTTTTAAGTCTATGGACTGCCCATATTACCCAAGGGATATATACAGATGTCATCATTTGACTTCCATGACCATGAACAACCATAGTAATTAAATAAGGAGTAAATGTAAATGACAAAGCACCAAAAATTGCTGAAAGATCATCTACCTTAAATCTCTTCAATAATAAAAAAGATCCAATACCACCAAAAATAAAATGGAAAATATAGTTCCAAATTCTTGGCAAACCATTTTTTTCTAAAAAATCTATAAAAATATGAGGTAAATAAAATTGAGATATATTTTGCATTGAATGAATACTTGGCAAACCACTAAAAACCCATGGCATCCATAAAGGATATTCACCAGTTTCTTGTTTAGAAAACTCAATTCCTTGATTTATCGCAGCTGGTGATAATGCATCTGGACCAATAAATTTATAATCTCCAAATAACAATTTGTTAAAAAGGAACATTAATACTAACAATGAAATTAATGAAAAAAAGATAATTTTATTTTGTTTCATATTTTTTAATCCTATTTATAATTCTATTACAATTATTTAAATCTTCATATTTATGAAATATTTTTTTCATCTCTTGTCTCTTAGACATATAAAGATCATTGCCATCAAAAACATTCTGAATTTCATTTAAAGTTTCATCCCAATTGTTACACTTTTTACCTGGAGTAAAATCAGAATATTTATAATAAAATTTTCTATTATTATTTACATAATTATCATAATCAAAAGGTGTAAAAATAATCGGTCTATTTTTCAATAAAAAATCAAAATAAATACTTGAATAATCAGTTAGCAATATATCTACCTCAGCTAGTAATCTATTTACATCCGTAAAATTATTTATTATAATATTATTATACTTTTTAAAAATATTTTCATCTAATTTTAATTTTGGATGAACATTAACAATAAAAGTCGCATTACTCTGTTCTAACATTAATTCTAATTTTTTAAAATTTAATCCTTTAAAAAAATCAAACTTAAAATAATTATCTCTAAAAGTAGGAGCATATAAAACTAACTTTTTATTTGATTTTTCAAATTTTAATAATTTTTTTTTACTTAAAATAATATCATATCTGGGATAACCTGTTACCTTAACAACATTAATATTTGATTTAAATGCTGTAATAAACTTATTTTTTACTTCTTCTGACGAAGCTGTTATAAGAGCCCAATTTTCTCTATCAAAAGGGAAAAAGAAATTCCAAATTTTTTCAATAGAGGCAAATAAAATCTTATTGTATGAATGGGCATTAATTTGATCATCATAGGCAATTTTTTTCATTGGAGTACCATGCCATAACAAAACTTTAGTCTGATTAGAGATACCCATTTTATTTATATCAATTAAACCCTGCGACACAATTATAA
>MDSZ01127416.1_pt1 | contig 18594 bp, 25 predicted proteins | sample 811201 | NCBI WGS metagenome assembly MDSZ01 (sample SAMN05326647, study PRJNA326480) | marine metagenome | isolation source: seawater | place: Indian Ocean: North | collected 2010
AGCGATTGAATATATCTGTATCTTCTTTTGATTGAGGAGCAAATATAGGATCATGTCCTCCTATTTCTTGAAAGTCTTTTTTCCAAAAAGCCCAAGGTGCAAATATACCTTCGGTAGTAAATGGCATATTAGGGTGAGTCAGTCTTATGTCTTGATCTGTTTTTACATATTCTAACAATCCTTCTTCATTAAATTCCTCAGGTTCAATACCAAAATCTTCTAATAACTTTTCTGGACCATCTGGGTGTAATGGTGGTTCAATTCTAGTAAGTGATACTATTCTACTCTCTACTACAGGCTCTTCTGCAGTTCCGTACATATGTTTTTCAATTGCATCTAATGCACCAGGACATAAATACATATCTGCATGATAAATCATACATATGTCATTTGTCGCTACTTCATTAACTAATGTATCATAAAGTATTGTATGGCCTAAACGGGTTGGTCCTTCATTTCTAATTGCTTTGAAATGAGGATCTTTTGCCATCATCTCTTGACACCAATCCCAAGTGCCATCTTTATCACTAAAATCATCTGCTACACAGATTTCCACTTCATGATCTCCTTGATTTTTTCTTATAGAATCATAAGACCATTTAAGATACTTTAAATTGTTCCTGGAAGGTTGTATTATTGATATTTTCATAACTAATTTCCTATTCTATCAAATCCAGACAATGTTAAATCATAACCTGGTTGTTTTGGTTTATTTCGTAACTTGAATTTTCCTATTGTTTGTGTAGTATCATTTATACTATCAAGTAATTCATAATAATCTTCTACACATCCATAGACTTCTTTTCTTGCAATATAATCATGTATAAATATTATAGACGTCGACTTTAAATACGGAATAATTTTTTTTGCACATAATCTTCTTGCCCGACCATCAATTAAAACAATATCAAATTTTTCATTGAATGTATCAACAACATCAATATAGTCTTTGAACATATCATATTCACTTTGCCGGTCGTCTGTATTCGGTTGATTTTGTTTAATAAATTTATATGTAACATCATTTAATGGATAATCTTTCAATTTAATTGATATTGTATCATACCATTCTTTATTATGTTCAATTGAATAATATTTTTCAACTAAAGATGAAAATTCTAAAGTAGATCCACCTGAACCCCATTCTAACATAGTCATGTTATTATTTAAACAGTCTGTTATTAATTTTTTTTCTTTTGAATGCATCCAAGTTTCCATTATTCTCCTATATTAAATTTAGATTCGTGATAATATAATCGATATCTTTGTTTACTCATATCACTACAATGTTCATAAAATTTATTATCTTCCTTAAGTTGTTTAGCAATTTGTTTTGCTGTTACCAAATCGCCTAATTCAACCGTTGTTTCTCGATGACATAATTCTTGTGTGTCTAATCCTTCATATCCAATACACGGAATTCCTAAATATGCACAATTTAAAGCAAATGTTCCTGCTGCGTGTGTTCTCATTAGATGCACTGCATATTTTCGTTTGCTTAGTTCATGAATCCATTGTGTCCAATTCATATAAGGTAAATGATTTATGTCTAACTCTTCTTCTCTCTCAATTTTTCTACCCATTGATGGAGCATAAATTTTTTCTTCAAACTCTTGAGCAACCATCATTGAATCGAATCCACCATACCAACTTGTCATATTACCACCTATCATTACGCCTGACTGTTCACATTCTGATTGTAGGTGTATTGAATCTTCAATCATTAAACTTGGCATTACTCGTACATCTGGATGATTAGTTAATCCTTTATAATATTGTTGATCTGATTTGTTGTGAGTATAAATTATATCAGCTGATATCAATGTGTTGTAATACCATATTTGTTGCTCTAGTGAATAATCTTGCCAAAGCCAATTTGGACCTTCTTGCATTACCGCAACTTTATTACAAACAGATTTTACATTTTTAATATCAAATGTAGGATTGTTTTTAGGTATAATGATTATTCCTAAATCAATTTTTGTATCATAACTTATTTGATGTGCTGAATTGATGGGATAATGTGTTGCTTCTAATGCACACATCCAAGCAAACTCAGTTCTCATATTGTTATGATCTCGACTAATCATACCAGTAAAGTTCATTTCAGTAAAAAATGCTATGTTCATATATGTATCGTTTTTACTTTGTAATATTCTACCCAATATTCTACCATTTCTTTCATCATGCTTTCGAACGTATATGTAGGTTTCCACCCTAACATGTTTCTAATTTTTCTAGAATCGCCTTTTAGATATGGAAGTTCTTCTGGCCTTAAATATTTTGGATTCTGTACTACATATTTTTTATAATCTAGATCTAAATGATTAAATACTACTTCACACATCTCTCTAACCGAATGAGTTTCCATTGTTGATACTACAAAATCATCTGCTTCATCATGTTGCATCATTAAATGCATTGCTCTTACGTAATCATATGAATGTCCCCAATCTCTATAAGAATCCATATTTCCTAATTCTAATTTATCTTGCAGTCCCAATTTAATTTTTGCAGCAGCTTTGCATACTTTATTGGTAACAAAATTACTGCCTCGACGAGGAGATTCGTGATTAAATAGAATGCCATTAGTTGCATGTAAATTATATGCTCTTCGATAATTTCTTACAATGTTATAACCAAATACTTTTGAACACCCATATGGAGATACTGGATTCATTGGAGTTGTTTCTCTTTGAAAGTTATCTTCATCTACGGATAATCCAAACATTTCAGATGAAGATGCTTGATAAAATTTTGCATGGGGACATGAACGTCGATATGCCTCTAACATGTTTAATACGCCTAATGCATTAGTTTGTACTGTAAACTGCGGTATATCAAAACTAATACGCACATGACTTTGTGCTGCTATATTATATATTTCATCAGGTTGTATGTCGTCTAACAAACGTTCTAGTCCGCCTTGATCTAATAAGTCTCCATAATACGTATGTATTTGATCAATAATGTTATTAAGACGATCATCTTGATTTTCTGGAGTAGAATTTCTTCTAACGATACCATGTACCTCATATCCTAATTCTAATAAATATTCTGCTAAATACGACCCGTCTTGTCCGCCGATCCCTGTTATAAATGCCTTTTTCATATATATTGTGTATATTCTCCTGTCCATTTAGGTTGATTAAAAACTTTCATTTTTGATAAATCCGGCCAATCTGTAACTTTCCATTGTCTAGGAGTTGTCTTAATAGCGTCCGGTAATTTATCTAATCCTTGTTGTGCCGTTTCTGGTGTCATATAGTAATGATAACCATAAACTTCAATATCTTGTTCACGCCATGGTGTATCTGGATGTCTTCCGTCATATGACATACGTTTAAGGATATCATAGTCTTCTTTTGTATCACACAGTATAACGCCTCCACGACCTAAAGATAAATGTTTTTGAAATTGAAAACTAACACACATATACGATCCAGTTATATAACTGTCTGGTTTCCATAAAACAGCTGCGTCATATATAGGTTTAGGATGATTATTAACTAAATAATAATCAACCCAATCTGCATCTCTCCATTGCAATTGTATTTTTAATTTATCTGCTAAAAACGGTACCGATATGTATGTTCTCCTGGGAACATTTATATATGATGAATTTTGATGACGTAGGCATAATTCAATACCATGTGTGCAACTATCAACAGCTATCGCATATGGGGCTCCGAAGAAATTAGCTATTTTTTGTTCAAATTTATTTACTACTTTAAAACTCATATTAAATTTAATTTCATTGGTAAAATATTTTTTAATTTATCAGGTGTATCAATTGGTAATACATTTTTATTTGTTTGTTTTGCTAAATCATATACGCTTTGATATTTACCAACAATATGACGTATTCCATTTTCATTTGTTATAGAATATCTAACTATATCTTTAGTTATTTGATTAACATATTGTCGACTTGTATACTGATCGGAAAATGCATTTTGATATGGAAATGTATTAGAACGAATAAATGGAGATCTAATAATTAAATGATTATCTAATGTTTTAGTCATTAACTCACCGCAGCCTTTTGATAATCCATATGTATTTTTTGGGTTTATTGGACTGTGATTTGTATATTCATTTTCTTCTCCTGAAAATACATATTCACTCGAGATAAAAACTAATCTAATATTATATTTTCTACAACATTTAATTATATTATATGTTCCAATAACATTAATATCTAGGCATTGTTGTTTATTTATTTCACAAGTTTCTGTATTAATTAAACCAGCTGAATGTATAATAATATTTGGATATTCTGTTTTAATTACATTATCTAATGTTTTAATGTTTTCAATATCACATTGGTCGTGACTTGGAGATATAAAATCAATATTTTGTTTAGTTAGTTCGATTGAAAGATGTTTTCCTAACTTACCAGATCCTCCTAATAATAAAATTTTATTTTCCATATAGAGTGTCTTTTAATTTTGGATATACATATGGTTGTTCAATTAATTCGTATCCGCCATATTTAGAATTATCTTTTTTTAATTTATTCATTAATATGTTATAATATTCTAAATCGGTACCCTTTGTATCTTTTTTATGAATGCCACCCCAATTTATCTTTACCATAGTATAATCACCAGATTTTGAATTTACTCCCAATTGATTCATAAATACACTATCTTCCCAACCTCCAGTTAATTCTGATTGCAACGGCCATTTTACTAATATATCTTTTCTATGACATAGCGCCCCTACATCAAGTCTAATATTAGAATTATTAGTATTTCGATTATCATATGACATATCTTGTAATTCTTTAAAACTAAATGAAACTATATGTTTTACTGATTCATATATAGTATCTTCTAACCGTACATTATCCCAATTTGAATGTCCCCATTTATTTTTATTATCTACTAATTGATTATAATGTTCTTGTAAATGATTTGGATACAATATATCATCGTCTAATAGGTAACTAATATATTTTGAGTTAGCAGCTTCTATACCTGTATTAAATGATCGTGCCCCTAAGTTGTATATATATGGTTCGGGAGTTTTTAAAAATTTTATTCGTTTATCATATTTAAAATCATTATATACATGCTCAGCAAAAGGACAATGATCTGATATTATTAAATGTTCATAGTCTTCAAATATTTGTTGTTGTGTGGATTGTATTGCTCGTCTCAACAAATCCGGCCGGAAATGAGTACATGTAATCAAAGTTATTTTAGGCTTACTCATAATATATTATATTTAATTAGTTTCAATTATCCAATTTTTTACATGTAACATTTAAACTAATCAATGTTCCGTTGTCTTTATCTCCTTTAGGATTAAGATATGCTTGTGAGTGATCATCATGTTGTTGGTGAACTTCATACTCTTTCCAATTATATCTTTTAATATTATCATATGATAATTCATAAAGAAGTTTGCGTAAAATATTAAAATCATAAGTCGTCTTGTGATATATTGTTTTATTTCCCATAGGCATCCTACCATATAATGGACCTATTATATCTTCTAAACTAATTGCCCCTGTATTATATAAACTACTCATAGTTTCAAAATTAGGAACAGCAACTCTTAGTTCGCCCCCAGGTTTTAGAACTCTTCGCCATTCTCGAAGTAAATCCTTTGCTTCATTAATATCAAAGTATTCTAAAACATGACTCGCATAAATTAAATCTACCGAATTATCATCAAATTCTAGTTTTGTAATATCTTTATGATCTAAATGATCATAATCACCACCATCAATGTGAATCCAATCAGATCCAAAATTTCTCCAACCACAACCTATATTTAATTTCATTTTCTACTAATTATTATGTTATAATCTCTAAAATATAAAAAATCAATGTCTGTTCCTAAAAAACATTTAATTGCATCTTCTGGTGTTTCTACAATTGGTTCTCTATCATTAAAACTGGTATTTAACAATATTGGTACTCCAGTTTTTTGTTTAAATAACGTTATTAAATTATAATACCATTCATTATCATTTCTAGTAACCGTTTGCAATCTAGCAGTTCCATCATGATGAACTACAGCGGGAACTAAGTTAGCTTTTTCTGATTTAAATGGTATTGCAAAACTCATATATGGACTGTCAATATCTCGTACAAACCAATTTTTAACTTCCTCACGTAATATTGAGGGAGCAAAGGGTCTAAACCATTGTCGATGTTTTACTCGTTCATTTACTATATCTTTTGTTTCTGTATGTCTTGGATCTGCTAATATGCTACGATTGCCTAATGCTCTACGCCCCGATTCAGATCCTCCGCCGAATACAGATATAATATGTTTATCAATTAATTTATCTACAACATATTCGTTTGATATATTTCTTTGTATTTTTATTTTATCTTCATAGATTTTTAAAGCAGACTCAACTTTACTTTCTTTATATGTTACTCCTAAATATGGAGTTGCATTATCTGTCCATTGTATTCTAGGATTATCCATAACATGATGCCAAAGATATCTTGCTGATCCTAATGTTAAGCCGGCATCATAAGGAACAGGATCAGCATATATTGATTCAATATCATCAAACCAATCATAAATTTTTCCTGCCATTACACAATTTAAAGATACTCCTCCTGATATACATATATTTTTATAATCATATTTTTCTATAAACGGAGTAATAAGATTTTTAAATTGAATTTCAGTTGCTAATTGTAATGAAGCTGCTACATTAAATGTATCTTGCTCACTACTAGATGCTATTTTATTATATTTATCATAATCAAATTCTAATTCTGTTTGTAAATAATTTAAAAATTCATTATAATATTTTGGTTCTCCCAAACAAGCCATTCCCATAATAGTACCAGCTTGATGTCCATATGGGTAGCCGGCTGATAGTTTAAATATTTTTTCTGTACACCTTGACCAAAAACTACCTATATTTATTACTTTACGATCTCCACTACCATGATTATCAAAGGCGTCAATTCTATAAATTTTATTTCCTTCTCCAAAATACACCGCAAAATTACACATTACTAATCTTTCATCAGTTGGTTCTTCGCCTCCACCATCAATTGTAATAATCAATGATTCATCAAAATTACTACTGTAAAATGCATTAGCAGCGTGTGATAAATGATGGCCGAATTCATGATACTTTCCATCATTTTTAGATGTTATATCTAGCATCCGATTCCATGTATCTGGATATCGCTGTTTCGGCCCACCGTGCCATATATCTACACCGGTAGTAAAATGTTGTATCTTATTGAAATCTTTATATTCGCTAAATAAAAATTTTAACGAATCGTCTATAGGTTCTTTTAATCTAATATATCGTTCTAATTCTGCGTGTATTATTGGAATACCATCTTTTAAAATACAAAAAGAACAATCGTGTCCCGAATGAAATCCTGCTATTATACTCATATTACTATTATATTTAAATTTTAATTATTATCCAATAAATGTTTTATCTAATTCCTGACCTTCATATGGTCCAGTTTTATATTCATATACAATAGTGTCATCATCAAGAATTTCATAATTATGCCCGCCTTGTAATGTAAAAGATGCGTCACCTGAATTAAGTATTGGTGTTGCTATAATTTGATCATCTAAGTCATAAAAAATACATTTTACACTACCTCTTATAACAATCCATGATTCCTGAGCTATAATGTCTCTTTTTCTATTTTTCCATATATGTTTATGTGGCTTAAATGTTTTACCTTTTTTCATTTTTAATGTAGAACATTGTATAAATTGTTCTGCAGGTATTAAATCTACTCTTGATTCTTTTATATCATTTACTCGTTGAATAATATGAAGTAATTTATCGGGATCTACTTTTGAATATATTTTTTCCATTTATTTAGTTTCAAATTTATAATTAAAATATTTAATATCATCTTTATGCATATCTCTTACCATATCAATTGTTTCATTATTATAATAAACAGAATAATGATCGTGTTGAGATACATTAGTTTTTGTGTGTGTATAACTTATATTAAGTCCAACTTCTCTTAATTTTTTTTCTGATAATTCTTCTAGTTTAATAAAATAGTCTACATGTTTTTTGCCATCAAAACTCCATTCCAATAATTGTTGCCATTTAGGAGTTTTATCCTCGTCGTTAAATATTAAACTGTCTCTGTTATCATGTATAAACTTTATGAAATCAGTAAATGAATCAGATTCTAAAATTTTATATTCTTTTTTAAAATCAGAATCATTGTGATTTTGTTGTTTTAAATAATGATAATTAGAAACATATAAATCCCAGGGATTTCTTACAGTTGTAAATGATATATGTTCATTATAATCATCTTCATCTAATACTTTTTTTATACTTTTTAATGATACATGACCTAATAGATTATTACAAACACTATTAGAATCATTATTTAATACTTGTTGTATAGTAGTTCCTCCTGTTTTTGGTATGTGAACATATATAAATTTGTTATCATTATTTAATATTTGATACGCCATTTTTAAATCCTTTTAATTTTTGAAATGAATACTGTACAGAATCTCTGTAGTTTTTAGCTAACTTAAAGTTTTCTTTGATTGCGTTTTTTCTTTTGTTATAATCTTCCATATTTAAATTTTTAATTATATCTTTTACTTCGTTTTCATTTTTAAATAAAATAAATCCGTCTACATTAAAATATTCTGATATTTTTTTACATCCGTGATATATAGGAACAGTTCCTGTTAAAAGGCAATCTAGTAATTTTTCTGAAAAATAATTATTTTGTATATGATTTTCTATTACCAAAGAAAATGCAAAATCTTTTAGAGCAACAATTTTACCATCATAATCACCATCATCATGATTTTCGGGTAGCGGATTATGTCCTCTACCAAATAATTCAATATTCGAATGTGGGTTTTGATAAAAATAATTAAGTATATTAATTCTCATTATCTGATCCTTAGTAAAATTTTTATTTGAACATATATAAGAGCAAATTTTGTTTTTATTATAGATAGTTTGTTTTTCTATAGGCCATATCCATGTTCCTCCATATGGAGTTATTATAACTTTTTCTTTAAATTTATCAATCAATTGATCGTCATATGTTACAATATAATCAAATCGTTCATGATTATCTTCGATAAATTTATACCTTACCGGGTCCATTAATCTACATTCTGTTAATAACGCAATATTGATGTTTGAATCAATATTATCATTTATTTTATATATTCCATCTTTTATATAATAAGTTATATCTGATTTATTTTGATCATATATGACATTAAAATCATTTACATTAATTTCTTCTCTACACCATGGTTTTTGTGTATACCAATCATTATATCCTACAATATTAATTGTATCTCGTTTACATGTATTTATTTTATTAATCAACCTACCACCCAACTCTTGTGCAAACTGTACAGTAGATACAACAGTACTATAACTAATATTACCATATCCATTATTTTTTCCAGGCCACCAAAATCCAGGAAATACTTCGAAACTATGTGGTAACTTTGGATTCTGATGAAAATGATTAAAATTGCCATTAGTTATATCTGTCCAATATGTTGATTCTAATAATGAATTTAATAGCGAAATCAATAATTTTTTTGAAAACATAGATCCAACAGTTACTGGGTATGCTCCGTTAACGGTACTATTATTAGAATTTTCTCTGCAATATTTAGCATAATATGTTCCCCAATTGAAATAAATAAATTCATCTTGTTGTACTGCTAAATTCCGATTTAATAAAAATTTACCACGATCTATCCATTTTTTATCTAATGTAAGCATATGATCAACATCATTAATGACAAAATTTTTAAATGTTTTATCAAATTGATCTATGTTATATATAAATGAATCTTCTTCCCATGTATATATACATTCAGAGTTGCTTTTATTAACTAATGATAATATTTCTTTTGCCCAAAAGATATCAACTCCATCTTTCCATATAATGTTTTTGTATCGATTTAATTCATTAATAAATTTACTATTTAACTTTTCTACAAATGAAATATAAATTTTGTTAATGTATTTACTTTTCTGTATATTGGCTAATGATTGTTTGAATGTATCAAAATCATGATTCGGTTTTATATATGCAACTATATCAAAGTTCATATGCTATTTTTTCTTTAGATTTTAAACTTCTAATATGTTGTTCTGTAGTTTTTTGTTTTTGTAAATTACCAGCAGCTTGATTTGGATTATTTCTATTTAAGATTAATAAAATATCTGATATACATTTAATTCGGTCTGCAGATCCGCATAATTCTGCTAATGAAAATAAATAAGCACAATCAGTAGCTTCTGTATAAAACTTTCCTGATCTACTATCAATTAAATCTGACTCTTGTAATTGTTTGAATAAAAACGCTCTATGAGTTCGTAAATGAGAATAAACATGTATCCATTTTCTATATGAATGTGTTTTGTGAATTTCACTTGGAATCTCTACACAATGATGTGACCCATCTTGCCCTGACGGAAACATTTGATATGTACCATATGTCATCCAACATTTTGTAGCATTATAATACTGATCTAAATATTGTAAAACAAATACAGAAGAAAACCAATCATCACCATCTAACCAAATAACAATATCTTGATCATCTGTATTAATTTTATGAAACGTTGTATAATAACTATACAATGAACTACCAGTATTTGTGTCGTTTTTATAATAGAAAAATCTAGAATCTCCTTTTATATTTTCTAATATTATTTTTTCGGAGTCGTCAGTTGAACCGTCATTGATAATGTGACATTCAAAATTAGAATATGATTGTTGTTTTGTTAATTGAATATTTAACGCTACCCAATCTGCAACATTATAACACGGCATTATTATGATAAATTTATTCAATTGTCTTCCTTAAATACTTCTATACATAAAACATTAACATCGTTTATCATTATCATGGTTCCATCTTTACATTTCATTTTTGTAAACTGGCCTTGTTTAATACTTTTGGATAAAATACCATGATATGTTCTTTTAACTCCATTTATAAAATGTATAATTTGAGTTACCGTTTCTCCTTGTTCATTAACCGTTGATTTTAGATTTTTCATAATTTACTATACATTTCATTTTGCTGCTCTTGACGATCAATTGTTTTGTCATGTCGCAAACACCATGGTTCTTCTGTTGGAAGATAACTCATCGTATGATATCCTTCTAATACTTCATGTACTTTGTTCTTCCATTTAATTTTACCATTATTTTTATATACTCTCCATTGATAGTCAGGAAAATTTACCCAACCATGTTCATTAACGCCCCAATTCCATTTGTCAATATGTTGCTGAGTTAAACCATCAACTGTATTTATTCTTGGTACTTTAACGACATCAACATTGTTGTATTGCAATACCATTGACAGATTATCAATCATATATGGGGATATCATTTCGTCAGCATCGATTTGAAAAATATAATCTCCATTACAATGTGATGTAAGTTTATTTTTCCAATCTGCAAAATGATTGTTAAACTTTCCTTTATGCCAATTGAATTCGCCATTAACAGAATGTGATCGTAAATATGACTCTATTTCAGGATCTCCATTTTGTTCATCATAAAGAATAATTATTTCATCTTTAGATTGTTTATTAGCAATTAAAAAATTAACTAATCGTTGTATCTCAACAAACTCATTGCAAACTGTTATAGCGTAACTTATTTTCATTTATTTATATTATATTAAATTTACGTCAATTATCCTATACTTTTTGAAGTTTTGGAAGTTTTAATTTGGGAAGTTTTAATTCTACTTGTTCTGGTATACTATCGGTACCATTGTCAATTAAGTCTAGTAACAAATCATATTGTTTAGACACAGCTGCTTCTGTAAAATTGCTATTAACAAAATATCGTTGACGGGTTGCTAATTGTTTCCAACGTTTATAATTTTTAAGAACGTCTACTAACATTTTACTAGCATATCCATAATCAACTGTAAACCATTGGGCTTCTTTTAGCAAAAAGTCATTTGCTGCTGTTTCATGTATATTAGTCATGGTTCCTGGTAATGCACATATGAATTCTTTTTTCAAAAAATCTGCTTGTCCAGAATAATGTGGAGCAATAATAGGTTTTCCGGTTGTTGCAAATTCTAACAATGGTCTTCCAAATCCTTCTGCTTTTGTAAAACTAATCATTGCTTTGATTTTTTTATGATTATACAATGCATTCATTTCCGCATTTGTTAAATCTCCATGTAGTAAGTATACATTAGGTAATTTTCTTTTATCAGCCCCAAATTGATCTTTAGTTTGATTTATTTTATTTTCTATCTCCCAACGATCTGTAACACTATAAGTAGCACCACTTGTTTTTAGAACTAATGCAGGTTTATTCTTTTTATCTTTAAATGTATTAAAAAAACAATGCAACGCGCCACTAATATTTTTTCGATCTTCTCCAAGTTGACCTTGCAACCAATGTCCACACATTAAAAACGCTTCTTTTTCTGTTATTGTGTCTAATGCTGGTACTGTAGTGGTTACGTTGTTACTATTATATATTTTATCATCAAAATATTCAGATATTACTTGCAAGTTAGTAGTTATAGTTTTACCATGTTTTGCTGCAGTATCTTCAAATGTTTTTTTAGTAAATTCACTTGGAACAATGGTTATTTGCATTTGATTAATTTTGTCAATCCAGTCTGGGTTGCACACACTACCTTCAGTTCCTGCTGTGACTCCTATATTGTATTCTCCAACTGCTTGAAACTCATTAGGCACAGTTATTTGTACCCATATGTCTGGCTTAGTTTGTAATGGTAGTCCTATAAACTTTTGTCTCCACTCAGTAGGTATAGGATAAGTAAACGGAGTATTGCCCCAAGGCATTGAAAGCAGATTAATATCCCATTCATCTTTTTTCTTGTCTATAAATTGTTTGATAACTTCCCGGGCATGATGTCCGTAACCAGATTGTGTTGCTACTGGTGATGATATAACTACTTTTCTCATTATGCTATTCCTATGTTTTCGTATTGTTTTTCTTCAACTTTATTAAATGTGTATCTTGGTCGTGTCATTGGTCGACTAATTAGCAAGTCAGTCATTTCGATAACTTTATCTGCCATTTGTTTTGCAGTCAATCCGTTATCCAAACAAAACTGTCTACCTTGGCCGCCAAGTACTTGCCTTGAAAACAAATCCATGTCCCACCAATAATGCATAGCATTGGCTACATCTTCTGGTTGACATCGATCGTCAAATATATACGGTGTAGGCACACTTCCTTGCAATGATCTGTTGCTTGGAAATACTGGTTGCGCCCAAGCACCATGTGTTTTAAATTTACCCATATGATTAGTTGGAAACTCTCCATTGAATCTAATCCATTCATCATTTTCATCTAGGAATCCACATTGATCCTGAAGACCTCCGGTAACATTGTTTATAATTGGACATCCGGATAACATTGCTTCTGTGCTACTTAGTCCCCAGCCTTCGTTGCTGGCTATGTTCACAACAACATCTGCAACGTTATACATTGCATTGAGATCTTGTATAGAAAGTTTAGCTTCCGAAAATACTATTTTACAATCTGGAGCAATGTTTTTTGCTACTGCTCTTAAATCTGTACCGTTACCATCAACAGCTGTTGTGTGCATAAGCAACATTGTTTTGCGTCGTTGCTCTGCAGTTAACTTGTCGTTAAACATTTTAAATGCAAGTATTACATCGCCTGGTTGTTTTCTTCTGATGTTTCTATTATTCCAAAAAACTACAAACTCTGCTCCATTAGCTTCTTTTATTTGTTTGTACATTTCTAAATATCTAGAATCGTCTTTTGGTAATGGTGTATATACGTCTTCGTCTAATCCATGTGGAACATATCCGGTAATTATACCTTGTTGATCGTTTTCTTCTGAATCATAGTTATATACCTCAAATCCATTCTGTTTAAGCACTTCTCTATGTATATTGTCTGACTGCTTACTGATTCCCATAATCATATCACAACTACCATAAAATGGCGCGTTCCACATTGGATATGGGAGATCGTCCCAAATTGAAAGATATGAAATAGGAGTACCGTATGTAGTCTTAATTTCGTGCTCCAAAGCATATAACCATGTCCAATATCTAGGATCGGTAAAATGCATGATAACATCTGGCTTTTCTTGATTTATAATTGAAAATAAAACGTTACGATCTCCATATCCAGTCCATGGGATAACTTTTACGTCGGCGTCTGTGACTCCTGTTTCTTGTGCCACAGACTGCGATACATCCTGCCCTTTCCCATGCTCTGGATGTTCTAGTGCTGCTCCAAGTTGCACCCAATCATAATGGTGAACTGTTTTCAAGATTATCTCACGACTAATCGTACCGATACCACTCGGCAAACGGAAATCGTCAGATAGCAATAATATTTTTTTCTTTTTAGGTTTGTTAATGTCTACTGGTTGTAGCTTTGGTAACTTCATTTAAACTCCTTATAACTTTTATATAAATATCAACCAAGTAAAACTACCGGCTTATTTTGTTTGTTAATATTATTATACGCTGTTTTTAAAAATGGGTCCATAACATTTTCATTGTACATTATAATCATATAATCACAATTTTCTGCAATGAGCTTCATTCTGTGGTGTAATTGACTGAAATGATATGATTTACCATAATATGTTTTAGGCATTGCTGAGTATAGATTATATCCTGAATAAGACGGATTATATTCTTTATACGACATTCCAAATTCCAATGCATATTTTCTAACCATATGATTAGCACCTTCGGTACCACCAGCACCTATAACTTGCACTTCTGGATACTTGATTTTTAATTGCCTTAAAGTCTCTTGAACTTTGCGTCGATTCTGCCAATTTTTATTTCCTATAACAGCTACTTTCATTCCCGTATCCTATTTTCTTTAGGACAATTATCATAGTCTGTCTTGAACACACACCATTTACAATTCTTTGCACCTTTACCTGCTAATGCTAAATACTTTCTGTCTACATTTTTGTTTCCGTCAGCATCAAAACATTCTTCGATAAATGTATCAATACGCTTTTGCACTTTCCTTTGTGTTACAGTACCAGATGCTGGCCTATGCTGTTGAATACGCTTTTGTGGAAACATTGAGTTCTCTAATAATTTTCTTTTAACTATAAAAAACTCAACATTGATATTTTCTTTAGGAACTCCGTATTGCTCTGAAAAATAATTTTTATATGTAACTAATTGAGCTGATTTCAATGAGTCTGCTTTTTGATATTTATTCCAACCCATTCTGCTTGTCTTAATATCTATTATATCAATTGTATTAGTAGGTTTATGTCGTATAACCAAGTCCATAAATCCAAACCAATATACTGAAGAATTCTTAGTAGATGCTGGAGTACATAACTCCATTTCAATACCTAACAATTCATAATCACGACTTGAAAAATATTGACCTCTTCGTTTCTTGAACCAATCCAATATAGCTACACCATCTTGATGATATTCTGCTAACTGCAATGGATTAGAAAAATGTTCTCCATCTTTATCGGCAACACATTTAGTATATTCTTTTTTAATGTTATCCATTAACAATGCTGACAAATCTATACCATCAGCTCTTTTAACTGAATCGGTATACATGATCGTTAAATAATGTTGGAGAGTTTCGTGAAATGCCGTACCAAACACAGTTTCTATAGAAGATGTAAATGGAGCTAATCCATCTATATATGCAAGTTTCCAATTTAGCGGACAACGTTCATACATACTCCATTGAGAATATGATATTCTTCTAGGCACCGACTTAGGGTCTCTAACTGACAGTTTATATACTGGATTGATATAGTTTATACTTTCCTTACTCATTGAGCATAATTTATATATAATATAAGGAAATTATTGGTATATACCAAATTATATATTAATATAGTTTATGATTTTTTCTTGAATACTAAAGGCCATTTCCAACCTACATTAAGCAGATGCGTATACTCTGCTCTTCCTGATTGTCCGGTACCTAATTCTGCAGAAAACGTAAAGAATCCTAAGTCTTTAATTTTGATATGATATTGAGCATAAATCATAGCAGGTCGAAATCTAACACCTAAAATAATACTAGCATTTTCATGTCCGCCCATATCGTAGTAAGATCCTAAACCTATTTTTGCAGTCCATATTTCAGGAAAAGAAACTCCTGCAGATATGTCAATTAAACTGTAATCACCAAAGTCTGATGTTCGTCCTATACACAATGAAGTAAAAGGCAGTTTGCTAACTTGCCAATTTTCTATTACACCAATACCGGTGTTTGCTTCTACGTATATTTGATTGTCTGGACGGAATACTCTAGTTTGTCCGAGAAGGATTGTAGGGAGTAGTAATAATACTAATAACAGGCTTTTCATATCTATATCTTTTATTTAATATAAATATAGATTGCGTATACCTTACCTACTACATTTTATCCATTTATTATTGCTATCCAATGTAAATGATCCAATATATGGTTTATTCCATTCATTAGGACCAATTAAAGAAAGAAATGGTTGGTCTCCTTTGTAATATAAATGATATGTTTCACCAATAATTGGTTCGAAAGAATATTTTGCATTGTACACTAAATCATTCCATTCAAATTCATCTACTAATTGTTGGTATTGTTTTTTTAACTCTTCAAATCTAGCCTTAAACTGATGATTTACTTTTGATATGCCTTGGTGTTTCCAAAGTTCTACATCATCTTTTTGTATAGCCGGTGCACCTACATTAGTAGTATACGGCATAATACCCGGATTATCAACTACTTGATCAGGCTTTTTAGTCATTGAATTCTTTTAGATAAATATCAATTACATCTTTTGTTTTTTGCAAGTCTTGTTCAAAGTTGCCTTTTCGTCGACATCTCACAATGCGTTTAAGTATGTCAAATTCATATGCATTAAGTTCCCAATCAGTTGCAAATTTATATAAGCTGTCTTTACCTGTATAATGTTTTTGTGTGTGAACGATCATTTTATCCCTTTCATCATTTTTTTCTTCTCTGCTGTAGTATATCCATATAACGACAATATACGATCGCAACCATCTTTGTTCAACAATTCTAAATATTCTGCGGCTTCACTTTTACTTATCTGATAATGCTCTGCCAATTGGTCTATTAGTTTTGCGTCATACTTATCAGACTTTTTGCCTTTGACATACTTTGCAAATGCTTTGTTATTAGGAAGAAGATCATGATACAATTTATATGTGTCTCTAGGTTTCAATTGACCTATAGTATAACATTGAAGTTCATTGACAAGATCTGTTAACTCCATTCGCATTGACAACCAACGATTCACAATAAACGGAGAAAACTTTTTCTGCTCTACATCTGTCCACTTGTCCCAAGCTTTCTTTTTGCTTGTTATACCTCCAATAAAATCAAATATTGTTGCCATTATAAATTATATTTTTTTCGCCATTTGGCTTCAAAGTCAGTACCCATACCCATTTCTAATATTATAGCATTTTCCGGGATACCTACCAATTTTTTTGCTGTTAATATGTCGTCAATGCTTTTACGCTTATACGTTTTAATTTTTGTCTTTGCATTGCTTCGATTACTCGTTTTAAAAACAAGAGTAATAGTTCCTTTTAAGATTTTTTCTGACATAATCGTTTTATTATTAATTTAGGTTTGAAATGTATTAAACTTTCATAATTTGCTATAATTACATCAATTAAATTGATATGAGCAAAGTGATCTGGACATAGTCCTATTACGTGTAATACTTCGTGCATATTATTGATTTGCTAATTCTAATTGGTTCTCGTTAAATATGTGTAATAGTCCAAATTCATCCATTTCTCCTACAATTCGAATATCTCCTTTAAGGGTTTCAAATACTCCTACGATTGTGCATGGAAATGCATATCCTTTTGGTTTTACTGCTTTGTCTCCAACTTTAAATTTACTTTTCATTGTATCCTTATATTTCATTCATAATATTAACAAACATAGCCATAATGTTTATTTCTTTGTCTACTACCGTAGCATCTTTAAATTGTGCTTCCGCAATAATCAATATAATTGCAGCAATATGTCCTGTAGCAAACTCTTCTAGATTATCATATAAAAATGTGTATAATGGTGTAAAGTCTTTTACTTTGCTATCTGCAATACATTGCCGTATTTTATTAAAGGTTGCTTTTTTGTCTTTAGCTGTTTTAAGCATTTCTAACACTTCGGTCATATAATTTGCTTGTATTGCACTTGCTTTGTCTAGTTGCAACTTACCATCTACCACAGAAGCCTGTGCTGCATTTAATGCTCTTCTTATATCTGGATATGATGCATTGATAATTGCAGCAATATCTTGAATATCATATGTTACACCTTTTTCTTCTAAAATAGTAACCAATCGCTTTGCTACATCTGTTTTATTAGGAGGTGTTATTGCAAATGTCTGACATCTGCTTTGTATTGGGTCAATAATCTTTTCTACATAATTACATGTTAATATGAATCGAGTAGTTTTGCTATATGTTTCCATTAGGTTGCGGAGAGCTGCTTGAGCATTAGGAGTCAAATAATCTGCTTCATCTAATATTACAATCTTCCAACGTTTAAATCCTACTGTTGATGCATATCGCTTGATCTTGTCTCGCACTGC
>MDSZ01138496.1_pt1 | contig 18594 bp, 9 predicted proteins | sample 811201 | NCBI WGS metagenome assembly MDSZ01 (sample SAMN05326647, study PRJNA326480) | marine metagenome | isolation source: seawater | place: Indian Ocean: North | collected 2010
GTCGCAACAATTTTCAGATGTGGACTTCGCAAGGTTTGGGAGAGTCCCCTTTGGGATCTACTTTAGACCTCTTAACAGATGCTTCTGACTTCAGTAGTATCTACGCTGGTGATAAGGCTTCTGGTTTAGGTACTACTTCAGCAGTTATTGAAAATGCTGGAAATAATAGAATGACAGCAGAAGTACTTCTTAACCCACTTCGACCAGAGCTTTTATCTATTTTAGATTTAAGGTGTATGTGGTACCCAAGGGTCCTTCTTTTTGGCGAGTATGAAAATCGTGCAAGAGATTTCCATGACTATGCTGTTGCTAAATTATCTGTAAGAGCTTCTGATGCTGCCACCGTGACAGAAACTATAGAGTCTCTTTCTTCTACATATCCAGACCAGTTTAAGTCTGCATTAGCTCAATATGAAACTTCTTTAGCTTCTGCTGGAAGTGAAATCGAAATGCTTAAACTCTCTTATATGCTCAAACAATATGCTGTTATTGCTCCTTGTTTTAGAGATTTTTTGGAAATTTTTGACTGGGAAGGCAATACTACCCCCGGGGTGGACTTAGGCTTAAATCAAACTGGGGGTTCTCCAGATACTTTTACCTCCGACAATGATATGGTTCAGTATTATATGCACTTTTTTGGCACAACCATTGTCTCAACCGCCTGGACCGGAACCCAATTGCCAAGTAGCACTAACTTGTTTCTCTCAACTCTGGATGCAGTAGCTTTTCAAACAGCTTTTGGAGCTCAGCCAACAATTTTTAAATATGATATAGCAGACGGCTTTTTCCAATCTCTAAGAAATCAATTTGATGAAAACTATGTTGGAAACACTTGGCAATATGTCGACCCCATCGGAGCAACTGCTGGTAAATGGAGCATTTTCCAAGGCGCAGGTCCTTCTACTACTACCACCAGCGGCATGTCTGATGCAGCCATAGGGAGAAATCTCGCAAACCGTGGATATTTTAACGCAGAAAGATATGATAGGTTTGCTAACGGAAACTACAAGTCAAGCTACCTCAAAACCCAGCCTAACTCCACCGTAAAGTCTGCGCACTTTCCCCATAGCCAAGTTTTTTCTTCTGTTATTTCAAACAACTTAAACCCTAGTTACAGTTTAAAAATGAGTAGAGTTACAGGCGGCGGATATGACACAATTCTATATAACATTTTAACAAAAAGAGCTTCTTCTTTTCTTAATGTATCGGTTGCACAAGAGGGAAGAAGCCTTTATTCTGAATTTGTGGGGTGGGACCCTTATGCAAGGGCACGGCAGCACGGTTCTAAATTAAGCGAGGATATTTTAATAAATAAAAAGTTTGTTCCTGATTTAATTATGTTTGAGGGTGGAATCGCTGGAAAAGCGTTCAACGGTGATGAAAAGATAAGCTATGTAGATAAACACAAAACATCTTATACAGATAACAATTCTAATACAGTTGAATTAGGTTCTGCAAAAGATTTAGTAAATGCAGCTTTTGGCAGTATTGATGGAGTTATTAGTTTTAGCGAATATGAAAGTAAAATTACAGATTTTTATGAGACTTGTCATGATTTCGGTGCTGGCTTTGGAAGGCTTCATAGGTCAGGAAAATATCAAAATTTATCCAAAACAGAGCAATATGAAAATAACAACCGCAAAGTTTTTGAGAATTATCCACAAACAGCTTTTGATACTGGTATGGTTTTAGCGAAATGTATGGAAACGTTTTCAGAGCGTTTTGCTGAGAATTTCGAACTTTATTATCTTTGGTACGGTTTTCAACTAGATCCTTCGCAAGCTCAAACCAAATGGCCTAAAAACCATTTGCCTTTTAATGATTCTAATGAAGATTTATTTACGCAACCAGACCCAACTCATATTAAAAAGTTTGCATCTTTGCTAGCTTATGGAATAATAAATTCAGATGATCAAGATAGGAACAATAGCGGAAGAGGCCAGGGTTTAGGAGTTGCGAAACAGATAGTTTCTGCGTTCGTCGATGATTTTTATGCTGGCCACTTAACTTTTAGCAATGAGACCGAAGAAGTACTAGAGTTTCAAACTCGGGTCACTACTAACGCTGAGGGAATTGAATCTACTACTGTAGAAGAGACCAGATTCATGCAAAAAGTAAACAAGCCACCATTTTCTGACGCAGCAGGATCTCTTCGAAATAGCAACAGTTCTGTGTGGGGAGTACTAGTACCTCCGGATGATTTAACTACGAACACAGACCACATCATGAAGGCCGTTGCAGATTTAAATACTGATACCTCTGATTGTACTATCAACAGTGACACACTTTCTCTCTATGGTGTATCCGAATGGTCTATTGTTGGAGATGAGGGGATGCACATTGGCGCCCAATGGAACCCGCAAGCTGCAAGCTTTGGATCTTTGATGGGCGATGATCATACCAATATCGAGGCAACTGTTCCACTTTCTGATATGAATTTATCTGGCTGGCTTCAATGGGCTCCAATTTACGATCCCAATAAATCTCATCTTTGCGATAAACCTGAATTTTTTACAAAGCAGATTTATAACTACGAAGGAGAAAATAACTCTCTCAAAGAACAGCTAGACAACTTGGTGCAAGGGTCATACTATATGACAAACTTGGCTTGGAATTCAGCAAACACTGGATACATTGGTCAGCAAGAATTAACGCCTAAAGATACCATGTTTGAAGCTTGCAACATGTGGAAATATTCTTGGCACTGGGCTCTTGATTTTTTTGATGAAAGCGATGTAAATTATATTCCTCTCCTTTCTAATCTTTGGGCAGCGGAAATAATAGAGATGTGCATACAAACATTTCAGAAATTATTACAAGCGCGTGGAATTACAGTTGCAGGCGCACAGGCTTCTGATAACTGTTTCCCGTTTTATGCAAATACAGCGCCTTATTGCGACTCTGGAGGCTATGCAGACATAGTAATGGATAATATCACGCGTGTGGGAGGTACAAATTGTGAAGAGTTTCCAGCAGCGGAATGCTTTTGGAATAAAGCTGCTATGGATACCAATAATCCCACTGGCATAGATTTTAGGTCTTGGGTGCCAGTAATGAAAGCTATACATGAAAATTTCTGTAACGATGACGGCACCATGGCTTCTACTGGAAAGCCTTTAGGCGAAGTTTTTGGATACATTATAGACAATATGGCTACATTAATGAAGAATGCTTACCCATTTTTTCACATAGCCCATGTGCAAACTGAGGGAGCAAGCCTGGCAGATAACTCTGAAAGAAGACACGCCGTTTTAGGAAATTTTCATAACATGGTCGATGGAGACACTCTTGCAACTGGTACCACAGCCGGCCGTGAAAAAGTCGGGGCCCCAGTTTATCCAAAGGTATTATATCCATATTTTAGTACTCATGTACAAGAAGACACGACTAATCTTCTTATGGATGACCTTAAATTCCTTAGAGACAACTGGCACGCGTACAATTATAGCTCAACCGAATCCCGAACCATTGGCCAGGATTCAGGTATGTCGTGGGACATATCAGACGCAATGGCTCAAGCTTTGTTGGCTAATGCAGGCTCCGATTCCACGGTCTCTGGAACGACTACAGGGTATGGAGATGGACTTGATTCGGACACCACCACCTATGCTTCCGATGGCGGGATTCTTTTCGGTGGATACGTAACAATCAGAAGTTTTAAAGAGAGGCTCGCACCTGGAGAAGGGGGATTTGCGGTAGCTCCAGATTCAACAGCCGTAATCGATGTTCCTCTTTGGAATTGGGCTGTACTTTTTGCCCTTACAGGAAATCCATCGTTTGATGGAAACTCTCCTTCTGGCTATGCAAAATATTTAAAATCAGGGATCTATTGTCGAAAGACTGATGGAAGTGATAGTGGAGGTCATGAAGTTAGTGGAACTTTAACTGATAACTTATTTTATTATTCGCCAGTTCCGCTTTGGGCCCCGTGGTATGTAGGCGCAGTTCCTAAAATTATTGAAAGAATAAAGTCTACGCCAATAACTAATTCGCGCAAGGGTACCGCTTCTTATTCGAGCACAAGCTCTATTTTAAAATATGCCTCGAGCGGTATTGGCGGGGCCATAACTTACGACGCTGCAGCTGAATCTGGGTGGCATTTTAGAGATGATCTTTTTGAATCCGCTCCTTATTTAAGAACAACTGGAATCAGTCACTATCATGGAGCTTCTGCTGCTGGTTCCGGTGTCGTAGGAGTATATACCGATGGAATAGCTCCAAAAGATAAAGAAGAAGATGGTGTTACTTTTAGTGCCAACGGTCAGTTACAAAAAATAAACGATCATATAAATGAATTGTACCTTGCTTTAGCTTTAAGCGCTAGGGAACCGCACAATAAAGCTGTATCATTTGCTATGTTCGAAAAATACGCAAAAAGAATGGAAAATTATTCTGGCACTGCCATTAAAGCTTTTAACGGTGACGGAAGTGCTAAAAACTTAGAACCAGTAGTAGATTATATTAAAGATTTAATAGCTGCTGGTGAAGCTGGGGCTGATATACTTCAAAATTTAACAGAGCAACAACTTGCTTTAAAGTACGCGTCTTTTTACAGGCAAAAAGGAGATCCAAACCATGGCTTGCTGCCGCAACAAGATATAATAGACTCTAAAGTTTTTGCTGCTATAAACGTAATGCACAAACATATCGTCGACTCCACTACCCCAGCGGGCATGCGGAATGTCGGAACAGAAGGGTGGAAAACTCTATGCGTTGGTTTGCCAGCTGGCATGGTAGAAAATTTCGATGGTTCGAAAGCAGCATCAAATTCAACCTTTATGACTGACAGCAGATATTCTAAACGCCCGATGTGGGTCGCAGTCACAGCCTATAATTTTGAATATCCTCAAGTTCAGCTAGAACCTTACGGAGTGCCGTTTATACCGAATCTTTTTGTTACTCGAGAATCTTTTGAAGATTTAACTCTCCATGAAATAGAAAACATGTCGATTATCGAATTAAGGGACTCAATAAAGTATTTACGCGCAGATTTTTCAATAAAAGAAGGAGAAGGAGAATCTCAGCAAATTACTGTAGTAGATAATGTTAATTTTGGTACAATGAGTGAACTTTTTTCTGAATCGCTGGCTTCCTTGTCTCCGGAAAGAAGCATGATAAGATCTGCCTGCTATTTTATATTAAGGAGTTTTTTATTAGAAAATTATTATAGACTAGTTTTAGGAATAAGCATTAATGAAGACACCTTTCCAAGTACTAGTGAAGAGCTTGGTTTAGAAGTTAATGATTATGCTTCTAATTTTGCAGAGTCTCTATCTGCAGAATTTTCAGGATATAATTCAACTGTATCGAGTGCAGTTTCGCAAGCTTTAAGTTCTTTAAAGACTTCTGTTTCTAACTATAGAGATATTGCTACTGGCTTTAGTACTAATTTAGGCGTCACTGAATACGAAGATCTTGCTGATGAAATTTTAGATTCTGCTACTAATGCAGCCGGCTCTAGATTATACACTGCGGAGTCTATGCGGCAACAGATTATAGGGGCGAAAAGATTTGATAGAATATTGTTTATTCCAGTTCATCCCGATCAATTTGCTGTAAGGTGGGCAATATCTACTGCGACGCCCGCAACCGACTATGCAACCGGTACACGAGATGCTGAATATAGGCAAATACATGGCGTAGGATCAAAAAAATGGGGACAGTTGAAACAGTTTGGCACGGGGGGAGAATGTGTAGACCCCAATGGCATTCCCTATACTACAAGATCTGTGATAGAAGAACTCATGGGCCATGGTGATCCGGATGCATCTGAAAGGTGGGTTTTGACTACTGGTGTAGAATCAGTTGGCGATGGAATGTCTACACTTCAAGAGACAGATTATCAAAACTGGCTAGACAACGTATCAGAAAATACTGCTGATTACGAAGAGGTCGAAACCAGTTGGGGCTATGTTGCAGAAACAGGCATAAAGTTTAGAAAAAGAGATGGGGAAGATAGCATTAATTTTATGAGATTTTCCATTATGCTATATGATGACAACACTTTAGATGAGGATTCGTAAAAATGAAATTTAGTTACCCGTCGTATGGAGCTTTTGTATTTGACGTTCCAGAACCAGGAGATTTTACTGCACAATTTGTCTACAATTTTTACGTCACTAACGAAAGAGTGTCGACAGAAACGAGAATTATAGAAACTGTGGACGGAGTCGATAAAGATTACGGTTATGCCAGGTATGTAGAGCTAGAATTGGAACCGCCAGTAGACCCTCTGCTCTTACAAAATACAGAAACTATAGATTTAGAGCCAGCAACAAAAGCTTTTATAGTTCAACAATACTATGAAACTATAAACTCAGAACACACTATACAAGGCAACGATTTTTCTACTTTAACTCTTGAAGATTTTGATATTTCAGCCGATGTTACTTCGGCAATTGTAGAAGCGGCAGCAACTCAGTCGGGTCTTACGTCACTGGGTTTATATGATGCTTTAGAGTTAATGTCTACTACTTCTGAAATGATAGATGTAGATTCAATGTTAAAAGGCGCGCAGATAGATTCAGAAAACGAATATTCATTTTATGATCCAACAGCAGGAACTCAAGTTAAATATGCTCAAACAGAAGAGAACGGCCCTTTTTCTATAACTTTTGCTATGAACAATAAATTCTTGTCAGACATTTTAAAATATTCTGAATCTGCACCGCTTAGTCCATTATTTGGGAAAGTAGATTCTGATTTAAGCAGCGCAGAAGCAGTTCAGGCTAGCGCTAGAGCAGGTCAAGATTCTTCAGTTTTAACTATAGAGCAATATATGCCGACGATGAGTGTAATATCACAAGACACTAGCAGTGAAACGAATAGTTTTATCCCTGGGCTTTGCTTTATGGGGTACGTCATTGAAAAATATAACGTTGTAGACGGAGTGGAAGAGTTAATTAGTAGAGCTTACTTTACTGGAGAATCTGGAGACGCGTTAGATACGGTGCAAGACTACGAAGTCAAATACGGCGCAAAATACACTTATAAAGCAAGTACAATTTATTTACTTAGGTGGATGGAGTATTCTACTGGTGAAAGCGGCGAAGTGGTAACAACCATGAAGCACTCTATGATTAAATCACGCTCAGCTCCAAAAGCTACGGTGGAGTGTATAGAAACCATACCACCAGCTCAGCCTACTGGTATAGAGTTTTTCAGACAGCAAGACGGAACCTTAAAAATTGTTTGGACACCAGCAGGAAATCCAACGCTAGACGTGGTAAAATGGCAAGTTTTCAGAAGACCTACTATTGATGATCCATTCGAGCTTTTAATGCAGTTAAATTGGGACCAAACAGAAGATCAAATAGAGCCTCCTGAAGATGTTCCAATAGATTTTAACACAGATTTGTTATACTCTTTGTGTTCTTATAATGATACTGGGTTTGACAATGATTCAGAGTACATTTACGCAGTTTGTGCTATAGATGCTCATGGATTGAGCTCAAATTATTCTGCGCAATATAAAGTAAGATATGACAAAACCGTAGGAGATTTAGATATCAGTTTTATTTCTCCAGACGGTGCGCCAAAACCTTATCCCAATTTTTATATTCCAGGTATTTTAACCTCAGACTCTATTAAAGATAGTCTTCATAGCTATCTTAAGGTTTATTTTACTCCAGAGTTTTATAGAATTAATGATCAAGATGGAATGGACAGTAAGTTTATTCCGTTTACGAACGAAAGTGGAATAGGCGGATTAAGAATGCAAATAATTAACTTAGATAGGCAAAATAGCAAAAATTTACAAATTTTGTTTTATGACAACAGGACTATTACTTAACAGGAAAAATAGTTTTTAATAGTATTCTCTTGTTTCTTATTGTTGAATATATTTATTTGAGGATCATAATTGCTATAATTACAGCATTGGAGAAAAAATGGGATTTTTAGATCATTCTACTAACAATATCATCGTTGACGCCGTTTTAACTGATATAGGGCGTAAAAAATTAGCCGAAGGAACTTTTTCTATATCTAAGTTTGGCTTAGGCGATGATGAAGTAGACTATACGGTAATAAAAAAGTTTGGAAGAACTGTTGGAAAAGAAAAAATTGAAAAAAACACTCCAGTTTTTGAAGCTCAAACAAACGCTGATTTAGCTTTAAAACATAAGCTCGTAACGGTAAGCAACCCTTATTTAACTAAATTACCATATTTAGAGATTTCCTCAACAGAAAACGTTACTTCCGCACAACGGGGCGTTTCGGCCGTGATGACAGTAGTTCAAAAACCAAACGACTTGTTTACATCTACGGCTGCAACTGGAGCTTCAGATGTTAGAGACACTATTTTTACTATAGAGTATGATAGCCGCTTTCTTAGCCTATCATCCGCTACATCTACTATTGGAAATAACCACATAGCTACTGCGACTGTAGACTCTACTAGCGATGCTTCTGGTACCAACTGGGGAGGTAAATCGTTATCTCTTAGTTTGACTGTAAAAAGCTTTTCAGATTCCTATTTTTCCTATTACTCTACTAACGCTTCTAACAGCGTAATAACAACTTATGTAGAAATAACAGGCGTTTTTAGTGGTCAAAGAGTGGTCCAAGCAATCAACATTTCTAAATCAGCATAATGGAGAATTTTTAAATGGCAACTTTTACAAGCTTAAACGCAGCTTCTGGAGACGCTACTACGTCTACTAGCGATTTGACGCAATTAGTAGACCTAGTTCAAGAAGACGTTTCCGGCTCTAGCACTAGAAGAGCATATCAAGTTTTTGTTACTGGTGGAATCGGCCCCGGAGTAACATCTTCGCTGTTTCAGACTGTTTACGATCAAGATTTTTCTTTACAGACTTCTAACGCTATTATGGATATGACAATTGGCTTATTCAGTGGTAGCGCCATGGTTACCGCAGTAAATAACGGTACTACAGACACTAACGGAAAATACATATTTCAATCTCAGTCTTTAATGATGAGAGAAAAATTATCTAATTACGCTCAATATTCTCAAGTGTTGCTTGGAAACGCTAAAAAGCAGTTTTATGCTCCCGGAATCGACAAATATGACGCCTCAATAAGCGACAACGCTTCTTCTACTGGGATAAAGGGCGACAGAATAGAACAGGCTCTTTTCCTGAACTTTAGAAGACTTTTTGCTCGAGACGAAATCAAGAAAGAAACTTTCGCTATGAGACTGTTTCAGTCTGCAGCGTTTGATGCTTATAACTACGATCTCGGCGGAACCGCAGGAAGAAAAGTTGGTGGACATCTTACAGGCTCTGGTGGTGTTTTTCTTGGTGTTGCTACGGCAAGCTTCCAGTCTAACGTTGCTCGTTCTTCGTACAGCGGGTCAGCGATCTATGCAGATATTAATGCGTCGACAAGGCAGTTGATGTCTGATGGTGGCGAAGTTGGTTATATTGTTAACACCTCAAATACAGCAGAATACGTTGGTCTGATGTTCTACGATCAAGGCATAGCAGTATTGGATATGGGTAAGGTCTTCATGCACGACCAGCATATGTCCGGTGTTATTTCAGGGATGAGAGCTGGAACAACCACGACCACTTCTGGATCTACAGTTACGACAATTAAACCCGGGCAAACAGTAATAGGGAACGGAAGATTTGGAAACCCCAACGCTTTATTTATGCCAGACTTTCTAGTTTCTGGATCTTTGGATAACATTATAGATCATATTGCTACGTGCAGGTTCGGAACAGGAAGTTTAACTTCAGCGACATTCCAAAATATCACTAAGATAAATTCTAACATTTATTTCTGTCGTGCTAAATCTAGCGAATACAACTATTCTTCTAATCCTAGCTACACAGACGATACTGGAAACATTAATGTTATAGACGACCCAACTTCTGACCAAAGAACTTTTACTTACATCACGACAGTAGGGTTGTATGATTCTGCAAATAATTTGCTCGCTGTCGCTAAATTGTCTAGACCAATTGAAAAGAATGATGAGAAAGATCTTACTTTGAGAGTTAGACTGGACTTCTAAGCGATGGATATAAATGTCAATTATAGCATTAGACAAAAAGAACTTTGATGTTGTAACTCTACAGATGCACCCGAAGAGAAAATTCTCTTCATCTTCTAGCGGAATTACAGGTTCGATATTTGTATACGCGCAAAGGTCTCCATCTATAAAAGATCAGTCTGTGCCTGCGTTTACTTCTTCTGCTGGAACTTCAGGATTTGATGCTGATAATATAGATCAATATCGAAGAAATATTTTCGATGCTGGTAAAGCAACCTATGATTATACTGCTGTCTATCCCAGCCCTCCGGCGGCAGATGGCCATTCAGCCCTTGCAACTTGGCAAGCGGTTTCTCGTTCATTTGACTCAGCCTATCGCGCTGGTTCTATTTATGATGGTTTTGAAGGCTATCTTACAGGTGTAAATCAAGTAGTTCAATCTCCAAGTTTAAAAAAATATGTCGAAGTTTTGAGATTCGTTCCAACTGTAAAATTTACTGCAGACACTCTTAGAAAATCTGTAGTGGTAAACAATCTTTTTGATTACTACAGAACATTGTACCCTCAAGCTCATTTTTCATATACCAACTACAATACTTTTAATTTTTTTACTGCATCTTCAGTTTCTCCCAACAGGGCGCTTATTTACCCTTCCCCCTCTTTAACTGCTAATCCTGCGGCGGGAACATATGCAATAACAGGCGCATTTAATGTTAGCTTTTACATAAACCCTAGATACACTACCGAAGGCCCGGGCTTTGAATATAAAGCTGGAACGATTTTGCATATGAGCTCGTGTTATGCGATTAGTCTTCATACAGGATCTGGGGTAAGCAGAAAAGGAATACCGAATACTTTTAGGTTAGCTCTACAAATTTCTTCATCTGCAGATACACCGCCTTCGGAAATCGACTTAAACATAAAAAATAATTCTAGGTCTTACCCTCAAGATTTAATATTTGTTTCTGATGAGCACTCGCTGAAATTAAATCATTGGCATCATGTTTCGATTAATTATGAAAATGTTCAGCAGTTCTCTACAAACGGCGGAACTGGATCTTTTTGGATTGATGGAGTACAGCAAACAAAATCCCGGTTTTTAATTGCATCTAATTCATTTAATACTCCTTTCTTTACGCAATTTAACCCTCTATTCGTGGGAAATTACTACGATGGGCAAAATTCTGGAGCAACATCAGATTTAAGAGCTTATTTTAATTCAAAAGCAGCGTCAGTTGAAGGAGTTCAAAATTGGGGTCCAGGCTTTAGTGCAGATCCAACAGCTACTCTTTTAAACCATCCCTTAAACGCAGAATTTCATGATTTAAGAATTTATACAAGGCAGATTACTGACAACGAAATTATGACTGCTAGCGTTAAAGGTCCTTCTAGAGAGCAAATGCACCAGAGTATGAAAATGTACCTGCCTCCATTTTTTACTAAAGACAGCCCTCAGAGAAATGTTCTTAGGACTCCATTTCAGTCAAGGAATGAAAAAACAGAAAAACCTTTTAACACTTGGTTGTCGTATGACGTAAATGGAAAAGACATAAATTTAGAAAATTTTGTTAGAGATCATCGCCATAAAACGTTTCCAAGGTTGTTTCATTTAACTTCTTCAGAAATATCTGATACAACAAAGGATTGGCAGACTGCCAATAGGTTATTATATGAATTTGGAGTTCAGTCTTCTTATGTGAGGGCTAGAAATTTAACTGTAATACCTAACGACAACGGATTATTCTTACCCGCTTTTGATTTGTTGATGACTCAATCTGATCCAACAGGTGTTCGTTCTATATACGGCAAGAAACCGGCATCAGGATCTTTCGTCAGCCAGTTTGTTAACGATTTGGGTCTTTCTGACCTTTCTTTAATAACGTTAAGAAACATGCATAAAATGCCGCTACTTGTAACTGGAGTAATGCAAAGTGAAGGCGCAGAAGATAAATTTGGAGTCAGCGGATATGTAGTTCAGTTAACCGAAAGTGGAGATTGGTCTTCGCGTTACGAACCGCAAATACTACAATTAACTCGTGATAATACTTCAGATGAAATCGTGTTTTTTGATGCTTCTAATTTGTTTTACGGGCAATCAATAAAACCAGGTACTTTTTCTTTATTAGACAAAGCTATTACTGGATCTGATGGCAGAGTTTCTATAAGGCTCGTAGATGATTTAAGGGGTAATCTATACAGAGCTGATTCTTCTACTCCGCCAGCGACTTGGAATTCAGTAGGAAATATTTTATATGAAGAAGGAATCTCTGTAATAAAATCGCCTAATATTCCATTTTTCGGAAGAGATCAATTTGAAATAGAGTTTAAGGGTCATCAAAACATTCACGCGCAAGAAATAAACATTAATGCAAACGTTGGTAGAATTAATTCATCTTCTAACCCAACATTCCACAAAATGAAAGCAGATAATTATTCTAATACAACCGACGATGTTTTTGTAGCTATAAGTGAAGTCTTGCTTCACGACGATAATTTAAATGTTGTGGGTAGAGCAAAATTAGCTCAACCAGTAGTTAAAAAGCTAACAGATAAATATCTTTTTAGATTAAAAATGGATTATTGATGATATTAGGATTAGACGTTTCTACTAGTTGCACCGGCTGGTGCTTGATAGATAGAGAATCTAATTTAATAGATATAGGTTTTATTGGATTAGAAAAACAAAAAGATCTATATTCTAAAGCTGTGCTGGTAGAGAAAAAGCTTCAAAATATTTTGGTACAATATCCTATAGAAAAAGTTTTTATAGAAGAAAATCTTCAAGCTTTCCGGCCCGGACTATCCTCTGCTAAAACTCTATCTACACTTTCCAGATTTAATGGAATGATTTCTCTTTTATGTTATAAAACTTTTGAAGTAAACCCTGTGCATATTAATGTAAATGCAGCTAGAAAATCTTTGGGTATAAAAATAGAGAGACAAGCTAAATGCGGAAAGTCTACTAAAGAGCAGGTTGTAGATTGGGCATCTCAAGAACTAAAAACTTTTGTTTGGCCAGTTAAAATACTTAAATCTGGAAAAAGAAAGGGCCTGGAGATATTAGATCCGGTAAGTTATGACATGGCAGATGCTTACGTGATATCAAGGGCTGGAATCGTTCTTGAACAATGAGATGTTTTCTTTTATTATTTAATTAATGCGCCAAAATTTAATTGCTAGAGCTAATTTTCTGCAAGCTACATTTGGGCCCGGAATAATTAACGGTGAGAGTATTGCTCTTACATGTCCGCAGTGTTCGAAAGGCAGAAAAGATAAGAAAAAATTGATTGTCAAACTTGAAGACGGCATGCACCATTGCTGGGTCTGCGGTCTGAAGGGAAAGACTTTAAAATATACTATTAAAAAATACGCTCCAAAAAAATACGAAGAATATGAATCTATATTTCAGGTTTTTGAAGCTAAAGAAAAGAAAGAAAAAGAAGTTGAAGAAATACCGAAGCTAGAAATACCTAAAGGCTTTATTTTGCTGGGTCAAAACCTAAAAAGTAGAGACCCTGATGTTAGGGCCACTATAGAATATGCATATTCTCGTGGGATCACTAAAAGAGATCTTTGGTTTTATAAATTTGGAACATGCAAGTCTGGAAGCTTTAGAAGAAGATTAATATTACCTTCTTTTAACTCTATGGGAGAATTAAATTATTACACTGGAAGATCTATAGACGATAATTCTCATAGAAAATACTTAAATGCTAAAGCTAAAAAGAAAGATTTAATTTTAAATCAGATTAATATTGATTGGAGCAAAGAGCTTACTGTAGTAGAAGGCCCACTTGATTTAGTAAAATGCAATTATAATGCCACTTCTATTTTAGGTTCTTTTTTAGACAAGAACTATTTTCTATTTCAAGAAATAGTGGCAAATTTAACTCCAGTTCTTTTAGCCTTAGATCCAGATGCAAAAATTAAACAACAAAAAATATGCAAAGATCTCTATTCTTATGGCATTAAGGTTAGAGTTTTAGATTACGGAAGCCACGAAGATGTCGGTGATATGACAAAAGAAGAATTTTTAACTTTAAAAAATTCTGCAAAATCTTGGAATCCTAGAGATATTTTAAAATACAGAATAAATTCCATCAGATCGGGATCTTTAGTTTAGGGAGAAACTATGTCTTTTAAATGTATACATCTGTCAGACATTCACTTTAGAGGTTTGTCGCGCCATGAAGAATACAGAGAGTCTTTTTTGGATTTCTTTGAGAAAGCTAGAAAAATAAAGCCAGATTTAATATTTGTGGGAGGAGATATAGTTCACTCCAAGACTCAAGGGATTTCTCCTGAGTTGATCGATATTTTATCTTGGTGGTTTGTCGAACTTTCAAAAATTGCTCCAACGCACATTATCTTAGGAAATCACGACGGACTGATATCAAATCCACAGAGGCAAGATGCTATATCGCCAATAATTTCAGCTCTTGAAAACTCTAATTTGCATCTATATAAAGATTCCGGAACTTATCCGACAGGAATTCCTGGATTTAACTGGGGCGTTTTTTCTTGTTTTGATGAAGAAAACTGGGAAAATGTTAAGCCTGTAGATGGAGATATTAATATTGCTCTGTTTCACGGCGGAGTAATCGGTTCTTTTACTGATATTAACTGGGAAATAGAGGGGGAAGTAGATCATACGTTTTTTAAAGATTTTGAATTTGGCTTCCTTGGGGATATCCACAAGTTTCAGTTTTTAAATGAGTCTAAAACTATAGCATATCCAGGATCTACAATTCAGCAAAATTATGGTGAAGATCCAGGAAAAGGATTTCTAGTTTGGGATATTAGATCTGCAGACGATTTCGATGTAGAGTTTGTCGAAGTTTTTCACTCTAAACCATTCGTTACTATTGATTGGAAAGACACGGTTGTAGACACAGTACAAGAATCTAAAAAATATCCTGACGGATCAAGATTTAGAGTAAAATCAGAATTTCAAATACCCCAAACAGAAATAAAACATTTGTATTCTGAGTTAAAAGAAAAGAAAAATGCTTCAGAGATAGTTTTTAAATTTGATGATATTAAATCTCAAATTATAGAAGCTTCTGAAAACACTTCATCTACTGCTAACTTTAGAGATCCAAGCGTAATATTAGACTTGCTTAAACAATACTACAAAGATGCCACAGTTTCTGAAGAAGAATGGATAGAAATTTCTGTTCTTTTGAAAAAATACTGCAGCGGCGTTATTGAAAGTGACTCTCCTAGAAACGTAAAGTGGTCTATTAAAAAGCTGAAATTTGATAATATTTTCTCTTATGGAAAAAACAACGTAATTAATTTTGATTCTATTCATGGAGTGGTTGGTCTTTTTGGAAAAAATAGATCTGGAAAATCTTCTATTCCCGGGTCTATAATGTATGGTCTTTATAACACAACTGACCGCGGATCTATTAAAAATCTTCACGTTATTAATACTAGAAAAGGCCATTGCAAAGTTGAGTTAGATTTTCTAGTTAATGGAGTCAGCCACAGGCTAGAAAGACAGTCAGTCAAACATCAAAACCGCCGCGGTGACATAAACGCTGTTACCCATCTAAACCTCTACAGAGTAGACCCTAATGGAAACCTCAAAGACCTTTCTGGTGGACAAAGAAGGGAAACTGACGCCATTTTAAAGTCTTTAGTGGGGACTTACGAAGATTTTATGTTAACTTCTTTTGCATCTCAGGGTGGAATAAATACGTTTATTAAACACAGAGCCACTAAAAGAAAAGAGATACTAGCGAGCTTTTTAGATTTGGATATATTTGAAAAAATATTAAATAGCGCAAAAGAAGATTCTATTCACATCAAAGCTATTTTAGACAAATCTCCAGAAAGAGAATGGAATACATTGATTTTAGAAAAAGGATTAAATTTAAAAAATCTAAAAGAAAATAGAGTCGCTGTAGATTCAGATTTAGCTTCTACAAATTCAAAAATTCAAGAAATAAAACTGGAATCAGCAGCTGCTATTTCTGAAGTAGTCACAGAAGCAGACTTGAAAAAGGTAGAGTTAGAGATTAAAGAAAACCGAAACAAGATATCAGAGTTTTCTTCTTTAGTAGCAAGTAATAAGATAAATCTTAATAACTTAGATGCTAAATTAAAAAAGATATACCAGCTTAAAGACCAGTTTCCAGTAGAAAAACTTAAGGAAAGATATAGTTCTCAGCTTGAATTGGAAAAAACTCTTTTAGTCTTAGAAGGTAATTTAGACCAAGAAAAGTCTAACTTAAAAAATAAAAGAGATTCAGTATCTCTCTTAGACCAAGTTCCATGTGGCGACAAATTTCCAACATGCAAGTTCATCAAAAGATCTCATGAAGATAAAAAACTTATAGACCAACAAGTTCAATTAGTCGAAAACGTACAAGAACAAATATCTGCAGCTAGAACCTCTTTTGATTCTTTGCTAGGGCAAGATCTTAAGTCTAAAATAGACAAATATCAAAGTTTGCTAGAAAAAGAAAGTAATTTTAAAATAGAAAAATCTACTCTAGAAGCTAGTTCAAGAGAAGCTGAAAATGCCAGTAGTCGTTTATCTTCTTTAGTGAAAGATCTGGATAAAGAGCTTCAAATTTTAAAAAATAAGGTGGACACTTCAGAAAAATATGAAGAAATCAATTCAGTTAAAAATGAGCTGATGCAGCTAGAATCTAAGGCGAGAGATTTAGATGCGCAAAGAATGAGTTTAAGTGAATCTATCGGTCTCACAACTTCTGAATTAGAAAAATTAAAAGAAGAAAAATCTAATTACGAGAAACTGCTAATGGAATGGAGAGTGTATGAGCTGATTATGAATGGAGTAAATAAAAAAGGTATACCCCTTCACGTTCTTACAATGCAGCTTCCTAAAATTAACAAAGAAATAGCTAAAATACTACACGGCGTAGTTGAATTTACGGTAGAATTAGAGACTGATTTAAAATCTAATTCTATGGATGTTTTTATAAATTACGGAGACTCCAAAAGAATCATAGAGTGTGCTTCTGGCATGGAAAAAATGATTTCATCAATAGCCATTAGAGTAGCTTTAATTAATATTTCCTCTTTACCGAAATGTGATACCTTTATAATAGATGAAGGTTTTGGAGCTCTAGACGAAACAAACGTAGAGGCTTGCAATAGGCTTTTGCAATCGTTGAAAAAATGGTTTAAAAATATAATGGTTATTTCTCACGTAGACGCTGTAAAAGATAGTGTGGATTCTATTTTAGACATATCTTCTAAGGGTATTGATTCATTGGTGGTACATGAGTAGTTTTAATTTTTTAGAAATAGTAAACAAGGCTGATAAAGAAAGCTATATACCTTTTGAATGTCCAGTTTGTGGTACTGTTATGAGAGATAATCATGATTGCTCTTTTATAAATAGATATGGCTGCTGCTCACTTTGCGTTGATGAAGTAGTTTGGCCAAACAAACAACGCTGGGAAAAAAATTGGCGTCCCGGCAAAAGAAAGAAGGCACGTATGAGAAAAAAACGATTAGAGATGCCTAGTTATTACGTGAAATGAGGATTTAAAAATGCTTTCAATTCAACAAACAAATGTACTTGGTCAAATTTTAGAAACTTCTTGGGGAAAAAGTAGTCACACTTATAGCTGTAAAGCTAATTTAGTTGGCGAAAATACTTTAAGGGTAATGTTTAGCACTATAGTTTATCTAGCTTCTGAAAGAGGCATGGAAGTTCAGATTCCGAGAGTCGCTGAAGAAGCAAACGAAAGAATATCTAGTCTTATATCGGATTGCAAAAAGCAATACAAGGATATTTCTGGAGAAGCTTTGAGCTTGAAAGAAATATCGCAAAAAGACAGCGTAGAATTAGTGCAAGCATCGTCTGTCAATCCACGTCGCGTAGCTCTCTATAGAAAATTTGCTGATTTTTCCATAAGCTGATCGATGACGAGAAAATATGGCTCCGCAAAACAAGAAAAGACAAGTCAAAGAAATAGTTAAGTGCGGAAAAGACCCTCTTTACTTCATAAACACTTATGTGAAAATTCAGCATCCTTTAAGGGGAACAATAAATTTTAACACATATCCGTTTCAAGATGAATGCGTCGACGATTTCGTAGAACATAGATTTAATGTAATTTTAAAGTCGCGCCAATTAGGGCTTTCTACTTTGGCAGCAGCTTATGCTGCTTGGCTTGCTTTATTCTATAAAGATAAAAATATTCTTATTATCGCTACTAAACTAAGCGTTGCTATGAACTTTATTAAAAAAGTTAAAACAGCCCTTAGGGGATTACCGCCATGGTTAATACTTCCTGAAATAACGGGAAACAATAAACAGAGCGTGGAATTTAGTAACGGGTCTCAAATAAAAGCAGTTCCAACTTCTGAAGACGCTGGTAGATCTGAAGCTTTGAGTTTATTAATCGTTGACGAGGCTGCTTTTGTTAGAAATTTTGACGATTTATGGATGGGGCTATATCCTACGCTTTCTACTGGAGGTAGAGCTATTATTCTCTCCACCCCTAACGGCGTAGGCGGTCAATACTACGACCTTTATATAAAAGCCGAATCTAGAGAAAACGAATTTAACCCCATTAAACTTCCATGGAATGTCCATCCAGAGAGAGATGACACCTGGTTTGAAAAAGAAACAAAAAATCTCAGCGAAA
>MDSZ01041614.1_pt1 | contig 18591 bp, 18 predicted proteins | sample 811201 | NCBI WGS metagenome assembly MDSZ01 (sample SAMN05326647, study PRJNA326480) | marine metagenome | isolation source: seawater | place: Indian Ocean: North | collected 2010
GGGTTACGCTCACTTTCTGCCCCCTGTCCACTTGGCGTCTTCGGCGTTATTCCACTCGACCAGAAGGCGGAGAACCTCGCCTAACTGCCCGAAAGGGATGCGCTGGAGAGCCTCTATGTATCGAGCGGGCTCCAAGGGGACCTCGGACTGACCCAAGACGTGCTGATAGCCGAACTCGACATCTTCGGCGGCAACCTTGGTGCGTTCATCGTTCTTGAGAGACTCTGCGGCCGCGGTGGCGACCTTGATCAGGAATTCCTGGAAGAGTTCATCGATGCGGTCGAGAGCATCGCCTCCGACTTGGGAGGCTCCGGAGTGCTTCTGCAAGACGTCCTTTACATAGGAGTTCTTTACGAGTTTTGTGGCCACTTGAAGCCGTTAGGCGTGGAGAGAGCTTGGTCCTTTTGGGGAGTTCTCATCCGTGGCCGCCTGACGCAATCTACGGCATCCCGGCCAGAGGCTTTATTAATGCCCCTGAAATGAGGACCGGGCTCGTAGACGGTTCCAGGTGACCTATGGTGAGATTTCCAGGACGAAAACCTCGCAGAACATCCCCGTTAGGGATAATATCCGTTCGAAGACCAAGAGTTGGAGCTTTTGGAGACTGCTCGGGCAATTCGAGCGGGCTATATTGTCTTTAGAGGCGAGCACGGAACGACACCGGCGCCTTAAACGAAGAAAACAGTTCAGAGCGCTACGGCGCTCGCAAGCTTTTAAATATTCCGGCCTGACAATGGCCGGCTAGAAAGAGGTCTCGGGCCAGATCCCCGTGGGCCTCTTTTGTCTGTATCTTCCTCAAGAATGTCTGGACAACCTGAATCAAAGTAATTACAATGTAATTACGAAAGGTCGTATTATGGTCAAGACTCTGAGAAAAGTAGGGAATAGTTACGCTCTTCCCATAGACAAGGCGCTCATGGAAGCTCTCAACGTAACGCCAGAGACTCCGTTGATGATAACTGTTCAAGACGGAAAGCTTACTGTTGTCGCGGCTGATATAGGTTTCTCTAATGACGAGATCGATGAGTTCTTCGATGACATTCGTCCAGAGTACAACGGGATGCTTGAAAACCTCGCTAAGTAACAATGCCTCTCCGGTTTCTTTCTGTCGATAATGTTATCGAGTTGCATCGCCGAACTCTTGAGAAAGAAGGAGGAGCGTCTGGAATTCGAGACCGCGGCCTCCTCGAGTCGGCAGTGACGGCACCTAGACAGACGTTCGGTGGAGAATATCTCCATTCGGACGTCTCTTCCATGGCGGCTGCCTATCTCTACCATTTGGTCAAGAATCATCCGTTCTTCGACGGGAATAAAAGGGCCGGCGCTTTGAGCTTTCTCTTCTTTCTCAAGAAAAACTCCCCCGAAAAAGTCCCTGGTCCAGAGGAGCTGGAGCGAGTCACCCTTTTAGTAGCTTCCGGAGCGATGAGTAAAGAAGAGCTCATCGCATGGGTGAAGTCACTCGGCTAGCTTGGTCAACCAATAACGGATTTGGCGAACCAGAGAGACCACTAGATCAACTCGGGTTTCGCAACATGAAGTTCCTAACCCCATCGATCAGAAGCTTAACCTGCTTGTTGTCATAACTGGAGTAGTGACCGTGTGCTGCGTCGTTGCGAATACCAAGCCAGGCAGTGACACTCTTCTGTTCAGACTTTCCGTAAGTTTGTGCTTTCGCCAATTCTTGGTTCAACGTAGATGCTGGCTCCGGTCTTCCACTAGGCTTGCTGACTGGGATTGAACGATTTCCGCACAAAACTCGAAGATGCTGTTCAAGGACGCTCCCCGCCAAAACTGCGGCAGGGTCCTTGAACGAACTGTCCAGAAGATGGTCTGCCATTTCTAGAAAATCTTCGAACGCATCGGCAATAACAAGCTGTTCGAGTGTGAGAAGACGATTGTTAGCAAAATCTGACCGAAGACTTTTGAGAACGCCAGTCAAGTGGTCGACGTAACCGTAACCAACGTTGGGGTTTGTACAGATTTCGTCGGCGATTTCTCGATACTTGTCACCTTGTCTGGTGAGCCTCCAGATTGTAGTCCGCGTTCGAGCCACCACTTCCATTACGGAATCCCCTGGCAAATTGGAATGATCGCGATATTTCGAATCTTTACGAAGATTCTTCCACAGAGATAGCGCGTCATCTATTTGAGAGAGAATTTGAGCGTTTAGAGCCATCCTTGGCTGCGTTCGGTGGCGATATAGAACCGCCTCTCCAAAGAATTTCTTTCAGCGTGGCCTTCCCCGGTACCGTAAACTGGACTATCGCCATACTTGTGAATGGCAACTCGAAGGCAATAGCGAAAGGGATATCGGTGAGACGGGTACCTCTGCGAAAGTCGCCTTATAGAATAGTCCGTAAGTTCGCTCGTGGGATGAGAAGACGAGAAAGAGCCGAGGACGGTAGTTGCCTCGGGTGCATGGGCTTTATTCTCTTTGTGTGCTTCTTCGCTAGCCTCCCTAGTGAGTTTCTATTTTCCCTACCGATGCTCATAGCTTCACTTCCTGGTCTTTTTTTTGCCTGGGTGGCCTGCATAATTCTAGTGAACCGGGACGAGAATGACTCTGAGAGTCCATCTCTATCAGCAATTCTCACCTTCTTGTTTATTCTGATTATTTATGGCGGCTTCGTGTACGTTGTTTGGGCGCTAAGCACAAGGTAATGAATTAGCTCGCCCACTCTATCTGGTGCCCAAGCAAGTATAGGCTAGCCTGACATCCGCAACGCCGGCGTTTTCTGTCAAGATAGGGTCCGTTGTACGAAGTTGGACACGCTCTCAGTCGGCTTCTAGTCCATCTTGGACGCCGCGCGCAAGAAGATCTCTGCGACACCAGCGGCGTCTTGGGCAGCGATCGCTTGCTCGTCGGGGTCGGTTGGCTCCACGAATCGTGCATATTGAACCGGGCCCTCTTTTTCGACACCGGGAACCTCTTCATCATCCAAGAAGCTATCCTTGAGAACGGTTACTGCCTCTGGGTACAAGGGCTCGTTGGGATTGTCCGACATCTTTCCGCCGAAAGCCTGGCCGAGCTTTTCCGGACCAGCTCTCATCAGAACATAGATGAGGTCATAGGCATCCTTGGACTCGCCCCGCTCTTTGAAGGCAAGTGCTTTAAGGACTACGTACGCCACCAAACCCACGATCCTGACCTTGACTCGCGTTTTGCCCTGGCCGCCAAGGAGTTCTCCGCGCAGTTCGATCTCTTGGTAGTCGTCGAAGACGAGACGAGCGCCCGGGATTCCGATCGCTGACAGCCTTTTCTCGCCGAAATCCTTGAGAGCCAATACTTTGCCTGCTTCACCTTCGGATGAGGGACAAAGAAGGTCGAGGGACGCCGTCTCCCTGCCCTCATGGTCAGAAATGGTCCAGCGGAAGTGCTGAGCCTGGCCCTCCAAGCTGATACCACGGCGCAAGCCTATCTTCCTGAAGTTCTGCTCGAGTGTTCGGTAGCTTTCGACATCTTCGACATCGGTTGGATTGATAACCAGATCGATATCGGTGGTTCCGGCGTGGTCACCGTCCTCGAATAGAAGATAGGGCACCAGGCCGCCTACAAGTATGAGTTTGTTCCTCCAGGGCCCGAGCTTTCGAACTAGCGTAATCAGGAGCTGCCGGCAAGTCTGGGTTCGCTCGCTTTCATAGCCGAGACGGCTCTCTGGCTTATCCATTAGAACTTGATCCTCTCTTTGCGAAGGTGCTCGGCTTGTTCTTTGCCACGACGAGGCCATGAGTGGAGGTCCAAATAGAGCTGGATCGGACTAGCTACCCAGATGCTGTCGAATTTCCGACGTCCGAGGAAAGGGCTTCTTTCATTGGTGGTCAGAATTCTGAGGTTCTCACCGCTTGGCACCTCCCGAAATCCAGACTCCTGGGCAGCCTGGCGTAAGTGGTAAGCTAATTCCTCGGGAACGACCACAGTTAGGACTGAAGGGAGCTTGGTTAGAAGAGGGGCGTAAGCTTCTGCACCATGCTCGAGTGTGACCGCCCAGGATGAGTCATCGATGTTTGACATGAAACTCGCTAACTGGACTTTCTGAGCCTCGATGTTGGGGGCGAATTGATGGAATCGAAGGCTTTGGTTCTCCATTTCGTAATCTTTTGCCCAGGCATCAAGGATCGCTCCGGGCTTTTTGACGTGGCGGACGGTGTGTGGCCCACGCCCGGTCTTGGAGACCCAGAGCTGCTTTTCGAGATAGTCCAGAGTTTTCTGGGATGTGAAAGCTGAAACGTCCGCTTCCTCTGCTAATCTGGTTACCTTCCACTCTCTCGCAGGGTCGAGGAGCAAGGTATGAATGACCTGGGCGGTGCTTCCTTTGAAGATATGGCGGGGCTCTCTACCCTCTCTAGGCTGAGGCAAGGGTGGACGTTCTACAGAGTAAAGAGCGTTTGGCAGCTCGAGATAGAGGCTCCCACTGGTATCCCAGAACCCGAAACCGTGTTGGCGCAAGAGCTCCCGGGACGATTTTGAAAGTGATGGAGCGATCAGCATTGTACAGTTGTCGACATCGACTCCCAGCATCTCCCGGACAATTCTCAAGGTCTGCTTGGGATGAACAGGACCCGTCTTTACAGCCACAGAGATCTTAAAAGGAGTCTCCCGACTAAGAACTTCGAGCACAAAACTTATCACGCGATCGCCGGGGAAAGATTCTTCGGGCCAATGAGCGACCACCTGAAGATTAGGAAGCTCTTCAAGCTCGCTAATGAACTGTTCACATAAGCTTTGTAAAGAGCCGGGCATATTTGCCAAAAACGTCATATTTGCACTTTAGCAAATATGGGATATTTAGCAAATATGAAAATCCGATCAAGTTCTTGGCATGGCCCGGCTTTATGTTGCACAAACGAGCGTTTGTGCAACGCTAATCCACTTTACGCCATCAAAGGAGTTGCGACTTGCAAAAACGTATTGCAAAACTCAAGTGAATTGCAACAGGTTTCCGCAACAATGCTCATAGGTTACGCCCGGGTTTCAACCCAAGATCAAGACTCTGCTGCCCAGATCGCCGCTCTCGAAAGCGCGGGGTGCGAGATCATCTTTCAGGAGAGGGCATCCGGAAGTCGTTGGGACCGGCCTGAACTACAGCGGCTTATGGAGCAGCTTCGGCCGAACCACGTGGTAGTCGTATGGAAGCTGGATCGATTGTCTCGCTCTCTCAAAGACCTGCTGATTCTCATGGAGCGGATCGACCAGGCCGGCGCCGGCTTTCGAAGTTTGACCGAGGCGATTGACACGACTACTCCGGCGGGACGGATGATGATGCAGATCATTGGTAGTTTCGCCGAGTTTGAGCGGGAGATGCTGCGTGAGCGCACCCGTAGCGGTCTCGATGCTGCGCGCAAACAGGGCCGCATTGGTGGCCGTAGGCCCAAACTCAGTCCGGAACAGCAAAAAGAAATCGTTCATTTGGTCACTTCGGGAAGAAAGACTGCCGCCCAAGCTGCCAGGCTCTTTGACGTCCACCCATCCACTGTCTCCCGCTGCTTGAATAGAAACAAGCGACGTTCTTAATGGTGGATTCAGGCAGTCAAAGAGGTCTTCTGACAACCCTTTCAAACCTGCACCACAATGGTGTATAATCGAAATGTCTGAGAAGAGAAAGCCGACTCACTGTCTCGACAGTTTTAAGGAAGAATTTTCGGACGAGAATAACCTTAATTTCACTAGGACGGCTATTCTTTCTGCTTTCGCTCTAGGATTCGGCCGCTCTGAGATTGTCGAGGTTATCCAGACCATGCAAAAGGAGCATTTCTATAAGTCGATGACATCACACGCCAATCACAAGATTTGGCAAGACGTGTATCACGTACCTTCGGAGCAGGGTGTTCTCTATATAAAGTTCACTTCCGACACCGTGACAGAATTCAACTTTCTAATGCTCTCGTTCAAGGAGAAGGACAATGGATAAACCTCGCTGTCCCATAGATGGTGCTCCGATGCACCGCGACGAACGTCCGGTCACCTTAAGCTATCGCGGACTAGAAGAAACGGTCATCCTTCCGGGCTGGTACTGTTCGGAGTGTGGCGAAAGTGTTCACAATGGCGAAGAAATGAAGATCAGCGATCGGGCGCTCAGGAATCTCAAAGCGAAGGATTCGGGAGTATTTCTTCCGGAGACAATACGAGCCATTAGGACACACCTAAAACTCAGCCAGGTACGGGCAAGCGAACTTATTGGCGGTGGACCTCGATCGTTTCAAAAGTACGAGTCGGGAGAGATCGCACCCAGCCAGGCTATCTGCCGGATGCTCTATCTGTTGGCAAAGCATCCGGAAATGATCCAGGAACTTCAAGCTCTGCACAGTTTCTCCGACATCTCGGACGAAGAACTCTTTGCTGCAGGCTAATCTCAGCGCGACGTGTCACGTTTAGGGTCCCCCTTGTGAGAATTAAATCGTACCATCTATATGAGACAGCTCGAAGCCCGTGAAATCGTTGCCGGCGATCGGTGGATCGAGTGTAACGTTGAACGCGGCTTACGGACAGGAAAGAGCTTCCTGAAACGTGTTGCAAATCGATTCGAATTTGCAACACGTTTCTGAACGGCTGGACGTCCTTTTCGACAAGAACCGGGGTTCGTCAGAGAAACGCTCGTTTGTGCAACTTCTCTGAGGGCTTCAGCTCGTCTGAAGTCCAACGGGGTTTCGGGGGACGTATCCCCCGAGGAGGGCTCTCTCTGAAGGGTTGCGGGATTAAGCAAAAGAGCTTTCGAGTCGTTTCAACGCCTGTCCGGTATCGAGGCCTTTATCAAGCCAATCAAAGAAACGTTCCAAGACTGTTCTGTTGGCCAGTCGTTGGAAGGTTCTGTCTTTGAGCATCTGTTCTCTGTTGCCGGTCTGGGGGAGTTCTTTGGTGAGTTGGATGGAGGCTAATAGCTTGAGGCGTAGTTGAACATCGTTGGCGAGGTTGAGGAAACGGGAGGCCAAGACGCGCCCTTGTTCCCGGTAGGACTGTTCTTTTTGGACGCGCTCTTTTTCGAGGCTTTGGTGTTCTTGCTGGGTTTGTTCGGGGGTGCGGTAGGTGACAGGAGCATCCTGTGAGCCTGCTTCGCGAAGCTGACGGGTTTGCGGTTGCGGTTTGGCGTTTGTCTCAACTCTCTCCTGGCGGTAGCCTCCGTCTTTGATCTCGGAAACGATGTAGGCGGGTAGGTTTTTGACGCGCGGGCGGTGGGGAGCTGTCTTGAGGACTTCCACGATGAGCTGGTGGTCGTTTTCGCGGCAGAGCTCACGGGCCACCCGCTGACTGACACCAAGCTTGATAAGCTCTCGCAAACAAAGTTTATGAAGGGGTTCATCAACAGCACTGCGTGCAGCGGGTTGGGGTTGGTGCCCCATTGGGGTTTTGAGCTTCTCCGGGTGCTTCACGTTCTGATGTTGTTTCTTTAGATCCTTATCTTTGTTAAGTCTCTTTAGGGAGCGTTCGTTTTGTTCGACTGGGGCTACTGGAGATTCGTCTTGACAGGCTTTGGGGTGTTCGGTGAGAGCGGGTTGGGTCATGACATTGATGTCGTCATGGTCATGACATTGGTGTCCGGTTGGTCCTGACATTGATGTCATGACCTGATTGGTCGGGGTGGTCGTCAGGGTCTTGTCGGGGTCGGCGATGATGTCGTCTTTTTGGAGCACGACTCTCCAGCGATAGACGCGGTGGGCGGTTTGCTCTCTGGAGATGAAGCCTTTGTCCTCTAGAAGCTTGGCGACCCGGGCCACGGTGCGTGAATCGACTTCGAGTACTTCGGCGATTTTGTTGTAGGTAAGGGTGACGGAGCTTTCTCCGAAACCGATAGTGCGCTGGCACAGATAGACGAGCAGGTCGGAGGCGGCTTTGCTGGTGAGGGTCCGTAGATAGGAAAGTACGGAAAGGGGTAGCTGCAAGAACTTAATCTTGGGTCTTGATGATGTCTTCACTGAAAAAAAATCCCTAGAATTTTATTTCGGCAAAAGGGAACTAGGCCAGGGCGTGAGAAGACATCGACTAACTAGTTATTGTCGGTGACTCTCGCGGTCCCCAGGTGGAACCCCCGTTGTAGCAGATGGGGGTTTTTCCGTTTTGTTCGGCCTTGCCGATAGGGGTCATGTTTGATTGAAGAATGATCAACTCCTTGTGGATAGAGAGATGGGGAAAGGCCACAAAAGGTCCTAGGATTGGGCGAGGCTCTGACCTCCCCATATTTCAAGGGGAAGCGGGAAAAAATAAGAATAAGTTCGTGTGAAGTTTCGACTGAACATGTATCTGACGATGCTCCTGCTAGGACTCTTGATGTCCTACAACTTAGACGTGGAATGCATATTTGTGGACGGCACCGCTTGTCAACAGATATGCCAGGAGGCTGCTGCGGATGTTTGCGCGGACCCCTCTTACGGTTCACATTACGTGGTGGCGATACCAGTTCGACCTTCTGTGTTCGAGGCTTACCTTATCGAGAGCCCAATATGGCTTTCTCCTGTTTTGCGAGAACCGCCGCCTTCAGGTCCGGGTATCGATTTTCCCACGAGGCTTCGAGCGCCTCCCCTTGTTTGCGTATCCTAGTTATCTAGTCTCTTCGTCTGCCGGTGTTGACGTTTCTTATTTACGTTCATAAACCCGCTCAAATGGGTTTGCTCAGTCAGCCATCGATGCAGCATATACGTGAATCAGTGAGGAATTATGTCACAGACCCGACTATCCAAGCGTCGGCTGTTGGTATGGCTTTTCTTGTTCCTTGGTCTACTGTCGAGTTTTGTTCAGGCTCAACAGTTTTCGGACCCCGAAACTTTTGTGGAAGCTATCCTTAGTCGACATCCCTCTATCCAAAAAGCGGATGAGCTTGTTCAGGCGGCTGAATTCAATATCAAAGCCGCCGGATTACAGCCTAATCCAAATTTAACACTCGCCGCTACAGCCGGTGACCCCGGCGAAAACTCTAACTCTCTAACTCAGATGCTAGAGATCTCAGGACAACCGGCCCTTCGCCGCAACATAGCCGGTCTCAACCTTGAGGCAGCGAAAAACCAACGCGATGCCATTCATAAACAGGTTGCCGGTAATGCATATCGCAACTGGCTTGAGCTTTGGCGCGCGCACCGACTTATGGAGATGGCACAGATCAGAGACTATCTTCTAAAGGAGATGGTTCGAGTGGCGAAGCGTCGTTTTGAAGTTGGTGAGATCGCTGAAAACGAAGCTCTCCGAGTGGAACTCGCCTCAACTCAAGCCGAAACAAATCTGGTAGAAGCAATAGCGGAGTTTAACGGCGCGCGTAATTCCGCGGCGATTCTTCTGGGAGTAGCACTTGACGACTACATGCCCAACCCTACCGAGATGGGTTCTCTTCTGCCGGACACTCTGGATCTTGATACGGTTATGGTGTCGGTGAACGAGCATCCGGAAATTCGAGGTAAGTATCTACAGCTAACTGCTCTGGAACTTGGAGCCGAGCTTATCAGGAAAGAAAGAGCCCCCACCTTGGGTTTGTCCTTGTATCGTTCGAGCCTCATTCGTACTCAAGGACAACAGCAAGGATTCCAGGTTTCTCTGAGTTGGCCGATCTTCGACTGGGGAAGTATCCGGCATCGAGCGGAAAGTCAGATGGCTCAATCCCGTGCTTTCGCTGCGGAGATCGAAGAATCTCTTCTTCAAACACGCCAGTCCTTGGCAAAGGTCTGGGAGCGACTACAAGCAGCCAGAACCAACCGCACGATCATTGCTCGCCAAGCCGAGCGATATGAAGAACTGGCTCGAGAGGCTCGAGTCGCCTATGACATGGGGCTGTGGAGTCTTACCGATGTTCTTCAAACCGAACAATCCTACCGGCAGGCCGGAGTTGAGTTGCTGGAGGCCAGGGCACAGGTCCTGGAGTTTGAGATCCAGATCTTGGAAAACACCGGTCTGAGCTTTCCTACCGAACATCTCAAGGAGGCCCTATGAGATTTATAATAGTTTTTCTCCTCATTTTTCTTTGTCTGGGATGCCAAAAAGAGCCTGAGCCCGGACTCTCCCCTCATCCTACTAATGAAGAGCATGAGCATCACGACGGTGAGAATCAAAATCACACTGAAGATAAGAGCGAACCCGAAGGACACGGGGATGAGCACGGTACTCACGACGAGCACGGAGATGAAGAAGAGGGGTTTCTAACTCTAACCGAGGCTCAAAAGAAAGAACTCAAGCTCACAACAACCGCAGTTGTCGCGGCCTCAGGACAAAGTACCGGGCTTAGACCCGGGCGGGTCGAGGCCGACCCGGATCGACGAGTCATAATCTCAAGCCAGGTCTCAGGAACTCTCCAGAATATTTATGTGCAGGTAGGGGCGAGTATCGGAGCCGGGACATCCATAGCAATTGTGACGAGCCCCGAAGTGACATCGCTTCAAACCGACTATCACGAAGCTGAAGTCGAAGCGGAGTTAGCCCGCAAGGAGCTTGCTAATAAGAATGAGCTTTTTCGAGTCGGAGACGAAATTAATAGACCGCTGGAAACAGCTCGTTTAGAATTTACCGAGGCCAAGGCGCAGAGAGACACGGCCTCTGCCAGTCTTCAGAGCGCCGTGTTGAAGAACGAGCGCCTGGAGACTCTTCTCGCGGAGGGGATCGCATCGAAACAGCAGGTTGAGGAGTCAAGAGCCGAACGAAAAGCACTTGAGGCGGCGTTGCGTCAAACGGAAGCGCAACTCGATATCGCGCAATCGCATCTAGAGCGAGAGAAGCGTGTCACGAAGTCTCAGCTTAACGTGAAGGCAGACACTTTCCCCGCCGAAGCACGCTTGGCCCGAGCCGAGGAGCAGATGAGGCATGCCAAGGAAAGGCTCAGCCAGATAGGGGCGAGTCCTGAAGCTCACAATGGTAACGTTCTCCTATCAAGTCCGATTTCTGGAACCGTAGTAGAGAGGTCGGCTTCCCGAGGAGAATTGGTGACGCCGGGAGAGCCTGTAGCGGTGGTCGTGGATTCCTCCAGAGTTTGGGTTTGGGTCGATCTTCAACGCTCTGATCTGGACGTCATCGATAGGGGCGATCCGATAGAATTGAGCTTGGTGGAACAATCCGAACGGACTGCCGGGGGATATGTTGACTACATCTCCCCACAACTCGACCAGGAGACCCAAACTTTGAAGGCTCGAGTGGTCCTGGACAACCCTCCCGAGGGTTTTCATCTGGGAAGCTTCGTGAATGCGCGTGTTACTAACGGCTCTGGAGCGACCGCACCGGCCGTTCCCGAGCAATCCGTGCAGTTTGTGGAAGGTCAGACGGTGGTTTATGTGCGCGAAGGCGAGGGTTATCGAAGGACTTCCGTGATCTTGGGGGCTCCGGTTGGGAACGGTCAGGTTATTGCCAACGGTGTGAAAGCGGGAAGCCAGGTCGTCGTCAACGGCGTTGAGCAGCTCAAATCTCTGGACCTATCGGACAAGATTGGGGGACACAGTCACTAATGGAACGTGTAATTTCCTGGTCGCTGGCCAATCGCCCCATCGTCATTTTCCTGACAATCATCTGGATTTTCGCGGGAGTATCGAGCCTGACTCGACTACCGATCGACGCGGTGCCGGATGTGACGAATATTCAGGTCGTCGTGAATACGGAGGCTCCTGGGCTATCGCCTCCCGAAGTGGAGTCTCTAGTCACTATACCCGTGGAAGGCGTGCTACTTGGCCTCCCAAAAGTGGAAGAGGTTCGCTCTCTTTCCAAGTATGGACTCTCGCAGGTTACTGTAGTTTTCAGAGAAGGAACCGATCTTTATTTCGCCCGACAATTGGTCGGAGAGCGCCTTGCGAGCATTGGGGAAAAATTGCCCGCTTCAGTTGGTTCACCCGCTATGGGTCCGATTGCGACCGGATTGTCGGAGATCTACCAATATGAATTGGTGGGAGACGAGAATTGGGATGCGATGTCTTTGCGGACACTGCAAGATTGGTTCGTGAAGCGTCAACTTTTGGGAATCGACGGAGTGACGGAAGTCAACTCTTTCGGGGGGCTGGAAAAAGAGTATCAGGTCGTGCTCTCTCCCCAAGCTTTGCAAAGTTACGGATTGAGTTACGACGATCTTTTTTCCGCTATCGAAAACAACAACAAGAACGTGGGAGGGGGTTTTTTGGACTCACGTGGGGACCAGCTTCTCATCCGAGGCCTGGCGCTGGCCTCCGACGCTGAAAGCCTAAGTGAAATCGTGGTTTCCTGGCACGAAGGCGTGCCTGTCTTGGTAAAGGATGTCGCCGAAGTCGAGATCGGCGGAGCGCTGAGGCAAGGTGCCGTAACGCGCGACGGCACAGGTGAAGCGGTCACCGGAATTGTTATGATGCTGGCTGGTGAGAACAGCCGTGCCGTAGCCAAACGAGTTCACGAACGTGTCGAAAAACTGGCCGATGAATTACCCGAAGGAGTGTCGATCAATACTTTCTACGATCGGACCGAACTGGTGGATAGAACGCTCGCGACGGTGGAGAAGAATCTCGCTGAAGGCGCCTTGCTCGTCGTTTTGATTCTGTTCGTGTTCTTGGGTAACTTTCGGGCTGCCCTAGTGGTCGCCTCAGTCATACCGTTATCTTTTTTGGGAGCAGCCTTTCTGATGGTGCAAACCGGCGTGAGTGGAAATCTCATGAGCCTCGGAGCACTCGATTTCGGACTCATCGTGGATGGGGCCGTCGTTATGACGGAGCACACCATCGCGGCTCTGGCCATCATGACAGGAGGTGGGAAAATTATCGACAAGGTGAGACACTCTTGTGCCGAGGTGGCTCGTCCCCTCGTCTTCGGTTTAACCATCATCATCGCGGTCTATCTTCCGCTTCTGGCGCTCACCGGACTCGAGGGGAAAATGTTTCGTCCGATGGCCTTAACGGTGGTTTATGCCCTCATCGGCTCTATGATACTGTCCTTCACCGTGGTTCCGGTTCTCTTATCTTTCGTCTTAAAAGAAGACGAGAAGGACCACGATCCGTTTGTTATTCGAGTTTTGAAACCACCCTATGAAAAAATGCTGGACTGGGCACTCGGTAAACCGATCGGTACTATTATTCTCGCTCTTGTGCCTCTCGTTCTGGCGATAATACTGGGAGGGAGACTCGGAGCGGTTTTTCTCCCAGAACTCGACGAAGGGGCCATCGCCATTCAAGCAATTCGCATTCCTAGTGTGTCCTTACCAAACTCCTTAAACACAGCCGCCCTGATCGAAAAGGCAGTCAAAGAGTTTCCCGAGGTTAAGGCCGTGGTGGCGAAAACCGGAAGGCCGGATCTTGCGACGGACCCCATGGGGGTAGAGATTTCCGACATCATCGTGACCTTGGAGCCTAAGTCGAAATGGGTGGTCAAAGACAAGGAAGAGTTGGTGGATAAGATACGAGAGAGGTTGGAGGCGATCCCAGGAATCAACTTTAGCTTCAGCCAGCCAATCGAGTTGAGGGTCGAGGAGCTTTTATCAGGTACACGCTCCGACGTCGCACTCCAAATTTACGGCGAGGACTTGACAGAGCTTGCTCGTGTGGGACAACAAGTCGTCGAGAGACTTCAAAGGTTGGATGGGGCAACCGATGTTGCTCTGGAGCAGATCAGCGGAGTACCCTACCTCAATCTCACGGTGAACCGAGCGGCGACGGCTCGTTATGGAATTCCCGCAGGAGAGATCCTGGAAATTATCGAGCTGAGTCTGGGCCGCCAAGCGATCTCCTCTGTAATAGAGGGAGAACGCATCTTCCCCGTGGTTGCGAAACTACCGGACTTCTACCTACAATCTCCCGATAGCCTGAAAACGCTTCTCGTCAAAGCTCCTAAGAGCGGCTTCGTACCTCTTTCCTCTTTGGTCAACTTCGAGGTTACCGATGGGCTTGCTCAGGTGAACAGAGTGAACGGCCAGCGCCGGGCCACGGTGAGCATGAACTTTGAGGGCCAAGACTTGGTTGGATTTGTGAACCGTGCGCGAGCCGCCACGGATGAAGTTCTACCCGGCGGATATGTGACCGAATGGGGAGGGGAGTTTGAGAACTTTCAAAGAGCCAGTGGGAGACTCATTATTCTTGTTCCTATCGTTATGAGCGGAATTTTGTTCTTGCTATGGCTGGACTTGAGGCGACTGAGCCCAGCGCTTGTGATTTACCTCAATATACCGTTCGCTGCGGTCGGTGGAATCTTCGCCCTGGTCTTCCGAGGATTGCCCTTCTCAATCTCAGCCGGTGTGGGATTTCTCACTTTATTTGGGATCGCTGTCTTGAACGGTCTTGTTCTAATGAGCGCGGTGAACAAGGAAAGTCTGGAATCAAACGATTGGCATGAGGTTCTAAAACGAGCGGCCATGAGTCGACTTCGTCCGGTTCTCATGACGGCTTTGGTGGCTTCATTGGGTTTTCTTCCCATGGCACTTTCCACCGGAGCGGGGGCCGAGGTACAAAAACCTCTGGCCACCGTGGTGATAGGAGGTTTAATCACCAGTACAATCCTGACCCTTTTGGTTCTCCCTTCGGTCTTGAAGCTCTTTTTGAAGCCAACCAAAGAAACGGAGGCCGCCTAATGATTGACATGCAGCTTTATCAAAAGGAAGCGGACACTCTGCTCCTGTGCACTCTGGAAGGCAGGCTTACTCAACGGGAATACTCCGTTTTTCTTCCCAATTTCGAGTCGGAGATAAGGCACTTAACGGACCTACGTGTATTTTTCGATCTCACCGAATTTGACGGATGGTGTTCGGGGACACCCTGGCGGAAGCTCAGTTTAAACTCGCGATATCGAACAAACTTGGACAAAATTGCTATTGTCGGACTCACTCGAAGAGCACTGTGGATAGAGCGAGCTTGTCGACCCCTCAGGTATAAGAAGATACGACGATTCTCTCCTCATCGTGTCGAGGTGGCATGGACCTGGATTGGGAAATAGAATGTCGGACCATCATCACAGCTCAGACGACAACTTAAAGACCGCTTTTTTACTAAATTTGGTTTTCACCATCATTGAAGTGATCGGAGGAGTCTATACCAACAGTATCGCTATTCTTAGCGACGCCCTTCATGACGGAGGCGATTGCCTTTCTCTTGGTGCTTCCTGGTATTTTCAGAAGAAATCCAAAGAAGAGGCAAACCTTCGATTTACCTATGGCTATGAGCGATTTTCGGTTTTGGGAGCTCTGATCACCGGCACCGTCTTGTTAGTCGGCATGGTTGTAATTTTGTTTCGGGCGGTACCGAGACTGATGAATCCTGAACCAGTCCATACGAACGGGATGATAGCTCTGGCCGTTCTCGGAGTCGTGGTCAACGGCTTTGCGGCTTGGAGAGCGAGCAGAGGCTCTTCTATGAACGAGGCTGTCGTGAGCTGGCATCTTCTGGAAGACGTGTTGGGTTGGATTGCCGTGCTGATCGGCGCGATAGCCATGCAGATTTGGGACATCCCCATTATCGATCCCCTCTTGTCGATTGGTATATCGATTTTTATCCTGGTGAACGTGGCCCGCAACTTGTGGAGGGTCGCCAAGGTCTTTCTCCAGCATTCCCCCGAGGAATTCGAGGTAGAAGATTTTCAGAAGGAGGTCGAGCAATTGGAAGGAGTCTCGAGCCTTCATCACCTTCACTGCTGGTCACTCGACGGCGAATCTCACGTTCTTACCTTGCATGTTCTGATGGGAGCTGATATTTCGAGAAAAGGAATTTTAAGAGTGAAGCGACGAATCAAGGAACTGTTGTCTGAGTACTCGTTCAAGCATATCACCGTGGAGTTCGAGCTGGAGGGGGAGGTTTGCTGTCTTAGCGACGCGGAATGTGAGGTCGACTGAAAAAGATGTTCAAAACTGTCTTTAAGATCAGTGGAATGGACTGCTCGGCTGAGGAGAGCCTGGTCCGAATGAAGCTCGAGGAAAGAGAAGACGTCTTGGGGCTTCGCTTCCATCTATCCACCCGTCAGGTCGAGATCTTCCACGAAAACTTCGACACGGAGTTTGATAATGACCTTTCTTCAATAAACTTGGGTGCTCAGAAGCTTGAGACTATCGAGACTAAGGAGTGCCTCGGGGAAGAGCCGAACCGGCAGACTCATCTTCTCTGGACGGTTTTAGCTATCAATGCCGCCTTTTTTGTGGGGGAGTCGGTCTTCGGATTTTTAGCTAACTCCATGGGATTGGTCGCGGATAGTTTGGATATGCTGGCCGACTCTATCGTTTACGGCTTGAGCCTGATGGCGGTTGGGAAAGCAGCCTCGAGGAAGAAGTCGGTGGCGCGTTGGAGTGGATATTTTCAGCTCGGACTTGCCCTCTTTGGCTTGGGCGAAGTGATTCGACGTTTTTTTTCATCGTCGCCCGACGAAGTGGACTTTCGAACGATGATGTTGGTGGCTTTCGCGGCACTCTTGGCCAACGGATTTTGTCTTTATCTTCTGAGAGGCTCGAAGAACGAGGAAGCCCACATGCGGGCTAGCGAAATTTTTACCAGCAACGATATCGTTGTTAATCTGGGTGTCATCGCCGCCGGAGGCCTTGTTTACGCGCTGGACTCGCGTATCCCGGATCTCGTGGTCGGTGCCATCGTCTTCTTAGTCGTACTACATGGTGCGGGAAGAATTTTGAAGCTATCAAAGTAGGGTCTGATCTATTGGTGCTAAGGTGTCGTTCATCCGGTTCGATAGTTACCATCAGATGAACAGTGTTTACACGCCGTTAACATAGTTCACCCGACCGAAGCATCGTCGAAGCTTCCGCGCGAGGTTTCGATGTTATACTTGGTTCACACGAAACAACCCAAAGAACCAAGGAGATAGTGATATGCCAGTAGGTGCAATAGGCGGACTTAATCAAAATTCAGGTGTCGTTCGAGCCGGGGACGTTCCTCCCGATACAAAGGTCCAGGAGATCGGATCCGGCGGAGCCGGCGGCGGCGGATGCAAGTGCGGTAAGTGCGGCGGCGGCGGATGTAAGTGCGGGAAATGCGCGGCGAAAGGTGCGAGTAACGCCCGCGCAATCGCCGGATAGACGGCTTTCGAATAAAGCAACCAAAATATGAAGGCGGGTCTACTACCCGCTTTTCTCGTTTAGCCCAGAGCTTGGTCGGACTGCGAAGTGAGTTCTTGAGCGAGAATTCGCCCCGCTTCTCCACCGGCTTCGGCCAAGAGTTCGAGGCGAAGGGATTCGAATCGAGCGGCTTCCTCGAAAACCAGATCCCAGCCTTGCCTAAGGTCTACAATCCGTCGACTTTCCAAGGAATTCGCAATGAGATTGAGACCCGATTTGAGCCGGTGTAGACATTCTTGGCACTGGCCGGCGCTAGCGGATTCGGGTTTTTGTCGTACCACGACGTTTGTTTTCGCTAGCAGAGAGCCCACGGATCTCTCGACTTTCTGAAGAGGTCCGGCCAGTTTTGATAGAGAGATGCGACCATCCAAAACCGCCATGACGCTCTTATAGAGGTCCCCGTACTCCCTGGGGAGATCTGCTCGGGAGAAACTCACGTCTTCGGAGCCGGTGCCTGTATCGATATAGACGAGTTGAACCCCACAAGCTTTACAAGGATCCGATTCGACACTTCCGCACTTGGGACACCGAAGCTTATCTTCTTTTTGCCATCTTTCCAGATCTTCGGCGGCCTCGCGAAGAAAGTCGTTAGCCTCCCTCATTTCTTCAACAAGGATTCTAGCTTCATCGCGATTCTCTAGAGAGACAACCTCCATGAGATCTTCCAAGACTTCCTGGAGACGTTCATAAGCTAGCAGAGTTCGTTCCATCGGGTCCGCCAGGTCATCATGAGTTGGTCCGGTTGTGGCGAGACTTGCTTTGGTATCGAGAATGACCTCGCCCAGGAGGCTGATCATCGACTGGCAAGCCAACTCCAAGTCCTGAGCGCTCGTTCGCTCCTCACCGGAAAGCCAGAGATCAGCGTAGTCACCGATACCTCGTACCGTGGAAGTGTCGGGAAGCGCACCATAGTTTTCTCTCAGGCTAGATAAAAAATCACTCATTGGTAAGAACCTCTCTTGAGACCATCTTTCTCTTGTTCAGATCCTACCCCTTGTCGTTAGAGTCTTCGGTGACGTCGTTGTTCACATCATTGTAACCACTTCGTGCGCCAGACCACTCTGAATCCACCGGACTTCCGTAGAATTACCTTAAAATGTAAGAAAAGGTGGAAGAAACCTCATGTTCAGTTCGATGCCTATCAACGGGAACTTCAACGCGTCTCGCCCTCAAATACTGGGACAACTCAACTCGACGGCCGCCATACAGATGCTGATGTTGCAGATGATGATGAGCATGGCGACCATCTTAGCCTCGATGATGAATCAACAGGGTTCTGTTATGCCTGGAGGCGCTCCGAATTTTGGTGGGAGCTCTGGATCGGGTAGTCCTGGACTCAACGGATTTCTAGGCGGCTCGGCTCAACCTGGCAATACCAGCTCACAAAGGGCCGCGAATCCACAAAGCGCAACGGCGAGTTCCGGAAAGCCGAGCGGTAACCTGGTGGATTTGGGCGGAGGGAAAAAAGTCGACGCTTCGATCGCGGGCAATGTGAAAGCAATGATCGAGGCAGCTAAGCGAGATGGAGTGGACTTGAAAATAACCTCCGCGCATCGTTCCAGAGAACAGCAAGAAGTGCTTTATCAAAAGTATCTCAACGGAACCGGTAACCTCGCCGCGAAGCCCGGGACAAGCA
>MDSZ01042517.1_pt1 | contig 18587 bp, 14 predicted proteins | sample 811201 | NCBI WGS metagenome assembly MDSZ01 (sample SAMN05326647, study PRJNA326480) | marine metagenome | isolation source: seawater | place: Indian Ocean: North | collected 2010
ACTATTATTTAATTGTCTTATTGTAACATAGGATCCACTTTTTAAATTTTGCAAGTATTTTGACCATTTACCAACTAAGCTATCATTGCTCCAGTCAAAAATATTACTTAATGATATTAAATTAAACTTTGAGATTTCTTTAACATCAGTTAATTGCCCATGTATAAAATTTATATCTAGTTTTTTATTACTTTGAATGTGCGGGAGGCATTTATTTGCTAAATATTTTCCCAAAAATATATGATGTAGCCATGGATTATCATTACTATCCTTTTTTATAAATCCTTCTAAAAATATTTTTTGAAAATATTTTGGGTAGCTGTCAGGTTCTGCATTTTGTGTTGCACTCTCATCAAAAATGCTATGAACAAATTTATCGCAAAAAACCTGATAAAATACTGATTCCCAATGTTTGTTATTTTTCCACTTATCTATAATCTTATGTCTATCTAATTGGTTGGAATTCGAACTAAAAAAATATTCTAGCTCTTTTTTATTTGATAAAAATTCTAAAAATAAAGATCGCAACAATCTAAACATGCTTTCAAATTGGCCACATTGATTTAGCATTGCTGGGTCATCATACTCTACATTTAGATTTTTTAATTTTGATTTTTCTATAGTAGAGATTTTTTCTTGGCAGTGTTCTATTTGTGTGATATTAAAATCAAATGCAGTTACATTGAGATTAGGTAGTTGATATTTTAATTCTAATGGCATGCAGCCACCACTTGCAACGGTTAAAACATTGGTGGCATTAATGGTTCTAGCTATATATAGCTCTAGGGAGGGATCTTCCCTTGTTATTGAAAACATTAAATTTTTATTATTATTCATACTTATTAATTAAATTTATCTAAACAATTTTATAATATAGGTAGTATATAGTATAAATAGTTGTATTATTAAAAGTAAAGATGTCGAATATATATAAAATATTATTACTTGCTAGTATATCTTTTATTTTTTCAGCTGACTCAGATGGAGATGGTTATTCTGATCAATTAGAAAAAGAAATTGGAACCAATCCAAATGATAAAGAAGATAGATATTACTATGGATCTTGGCCATTCAATCCAAATAAGGATAAAATAGGAGGCGCAGAGGTCCCAATTCAGTGTCCATCTAATATTAGTTGTGAATGTTCTCAGAATAGTGATTGTATAAATAATAACTGCAAAAAAACTATAAGAGGGGATGGGCCTTATTGTACTCCAAAAGTTGGAGATATATTTCCTCGTTTAATAGCAACAGATCAATATGGTGAGTATGTAGACATATATGATTTTGCTATGCAAGGAAAAACTATTGCTATAGAGTTTGGTGCAGCGTGGTGTTCCCCATGTCAGCAACTTTCTTCGTGGCTTTCAAGTGGAGATGCCTCATCTCTTGAAAATCATAGATGGTGGAAAGAAGAATATGAAGTTATTAGAGATAAAATAAATAATGATGAAATAATTTTTATTACTATTTTCTTTCAAGATGAATCAAGAGAAAATGCAAATTATGAAACAACATTCAATTGGCATGAGAAATATCCAAATGATAAAATTCCGATTCTTGCTGATGAGTATAGAGACATACACTTTTGGTTAAAGCCCACAGGATACCCATGTATAAACATATTAGATGAGAACATGAAGTTAATGACATTTACTGGCAGAGGTTTATCTGATGCATTCGATATTTTATCTGGCTTAAAGCCATATCCGAATGAATTTTAATTCATTAGATGTAAATCTAAAAAATCTCCCATCTTGCGATAAAATTCAAATCTATTTTCTTCATTTGCAAATCCATGTCCTTCATTGTCTTTAACGAGGTAAGGAACATCAATTCCTCTCTCTTTTAGAGCTTCTACAATCTGGTCAGATTCTGATTTTTTCACTCTTGGATCATTGGCTCCTTGTGCAATAAATAATGGAGCTTTTATTTTATCTACATGAAAAAGTGGTGAAGCTGCAGTAAGAAGTTCTTTTTCTGTATCAGGATTTCCTATCATTTCATACATCATTTGCCTACCTAGCTCCCAGTAAGGTGGAAGTGTTTCAAGTAGAGTGAAAATATTTGAAACTCCAACGTAGTCAACTCCACAAGCATATAAATCAGGTGTAAATGCAAGCCCAGCTAAAGTAGCATATCCGCCATATGATGCTCCATAGATTGCAATTTTATCCTTATCTGCAATACCTTGCTCTATTAGCCAATTAACTCCATCAGTTATATCGTCCTGCATACTTTTTCCCCATTCCTTAAAACTACACTCCCAAAAATCTCTTCCATATCCGACACTTCCCCTAAAGTTCATTTGAAATACAGCATACCCTTTATTTGCAAAATATTGAATTTCTGGATTAAATCCCCAATAATCTCTTGCCCATGGACCACCATGAGGGTTAATTATGACGGGTAAATTTTTATGATCTTTTCCTTTTGGTAGAGTTAAGTATCCATGTATTGTTAACCCATCTCGTGCTGTATATTTAATTGGCAACATGTCTGACATGTGATCTTCATTGAGCCATGGGCTTATATCAGTCAATTTTTGAAGTTTGGCTTCTTTGATATCATAATAATAATATGCACCCCTTGTTTTATCACTATAGGTTCTAACTAAAGCTTTAGTTTCATCTTTACTCAAATCACTGATAACGACTTCAATATTTGGCAACTTTTTCTCTAAATCATCTTGTATATTTTTTCTCCAATCATCAAAAAAATGATAAGATCTTTTATCAGTATAGTATCCAACACCTGTAATAATTTTCCTTTTTTTAGATGACATTAATGAGCTAACATCTACTTCATTATGCTCAAAAATCAAATCTGTTTCTTTTGCATTTTTTAAATCAAATTTAAAAATTGCAGATTTATCCCTACCTCTATTCGATGAAACATATAAATTCTCATTGTCAAATGTAAAGAAAAGTGGAGATACAGATTCTTTGAAATTTGTAGTTAATATGCTTTTAAAATCTTCGGATTCTTTCTCTCGGTATAGCAAACTATTATTAACTCCATCAGAGGTGATTGCTATTCGTAATTTCCCATCATGATCTGTCATCCATCCAGAAATATTCCCAGGATTTTCAGCTAATAATATAATTTCTGCAGTATTAACATTTAATTTATAAACATCATGGACTCTTGGGTCTCTTTTATTTAATCCAATTAAAATAAAATCAGGATCATCCTCTAAATCATCTATTAGCCTTGCTTGTATATTTTCATATGGTGTTAAATCAATTTCATTTGTGCCATCAATATTAACTCCATAAATATGTATATTCTCATCACCACCTTTATCTTTTGCATATCCAATTCGATTATTATTTAACCAAAAATAGCCATAGATATCTCTCTCTGTTGAACTTGTAAGCTTAACTTCTTTTTCACCTAAAAATTCTTTTACATATATATTCATTCTATTTTCCCAAGGTTTCATATATGATATATAATTACCATCAGGAGATAGTTTAAATGATGTCATGTCTGGATTTTTAAAGAAGTCTTCTAGTGGAATTTCAGGTATATCACTAGACTCAATTGTTTTATTACCTATTATCATATAAACAAAACCTCCTACCATTAATATTAAAAAAAATTCATATAATCTTTGCATTTCTATTCTCTCTTTAAAATGGGTTAATAAGTGACATCTGAATATAATTATAGGGAGCTTTTTTAGCTACCCACCTATCAAATATTTGCGCTTGACCATAGCTTAAAAATAATATCGGAGTACTATTACTTAATATTGAAACCTTTGCTTCATATCCTATAGTATGTATAGAGTTTGTATCAATTAGCCCATAGTCTTGGAATAATGCTATTGAGCTCTTCCCTATACTGCTACCAAAGATTTCAACAGGTATAGATATGGGAAGGGAATGCCTAATTTCTATCGTATGAAAAATCATTTGATTCCCTTTAAGTGCACTACCTCGCCATCCTCTTGGACTTAAATTTTCACCAAAAATTTGAGAGCCCCTTTGACCTGATACATATATTGGACTATCTTCAGAGAACCAAGCTTTATCTTGTGGAAAAGGTTTCCCGTAAGAGGATTCAAATTTAAATCTTGAATAAAGAATAAAATTTTTAATAGAATAGTTCGCATATGTATCTAAGCCAATTTTTTGGTATAATAAGTTATCTTTTCTTTGCCCAAGAATTATTTCAGTTTCTAGCCCATATCCTTGTGCTGGTAAATACCAATTTTTAGATTGAGGTTTTTTATTTATATATTTATAGTTAATTGAAATAAAATTATCCTGTCCACCCACTGGTTTTGGGAGTCCATAATTATCCTCAATTAATAAACTGTCTGATTCAACGAGCAAAGAATCTCTGTATATCCATATGGTTCTTTTTGCTATCTGTCCTTCGAAATTTAATTGGTGATTAGAATAATTGTTTTCACCTGAATTGTAAGGGATATTTATATAGCCATGAAGACCGTCTCTTTTTTCAAGTAAAGAGGATTTATCATAAAATTTTGCAGAATAGTTGTTATTATAAAAATAATTAATACCAAAAAGAGGCCCATTGTATGCATTGGTATAAGATATCGAGAAGAATGTGGCTGGAAAGTTCTCACGTATATCTTCTAGAGTGTAGTTGTAGGTACCTGCTACCAAAGAAAACATATTTCTTCCAATCGCATCCATCCAATTAGTATTTCCAATTAATCCTGGGTATGGTAATAAACTTGAAGTTATATGTTTCATGTTTTTGTATGGTGAATATTTTGATATTAAGTTAGAATAGTCATATTTATCTCTATCTATTTCATCATAATCAATTGCTATGGATGGACCATGCTTTTTCCAAGTCACATATTTTTCATTTAAATTGGGTTCAATAGGGTCAATTACTCTATTTGGATTAATCTTAACAATTCGAACAGAATCGACATCATTTAATGTATTTGCTATTATTAAATTTTGTTTAGATAAGAATTGATTTCCCCAAACACCTTCAGATGCATCTGTGCATTGAGATATAGCATTATTTCTATCTATCTTAAATATATTAGGGACACCTGATCGATGGCTTGTAAATAAGATGTCCTCACCATAGAAAGAGTCAATATTTACGAATATAGGTAAATAATCAACAGATTCACTGAATGTTTTTCTAAGCAAATCTCTTGTATCTAGATTAAGAATATAAATATCTAGATTTCCATCTTCTTTAGACATTGCAAAAGCTATTTCAGATCCACTCGAAGAAATATCAGGAGTTAAAATTTGGACATCTCCATCAAAAAAGGTGAGCTGTTCAGTTTCTTCAAGTTTATTTGTACTAATTTTAAATAGATTTGATGTTGAATTTGTATGAGCAACAAAAATTATATCATTTTTATTTGTAAAAATTGGATATGTTGCTCTCATATTTTCCGTTATCCATTTTTTCTTACCTGTCTTAGTATCATATAGGCAGAGGTCGTATACCTTGGAATTATTATTAGCATAGTGATACTTTGAATACGCTAAATATCGATTATCATTTGACCAGCTTAAAAAAGAATGAAAATTTCCAAAATCAATTTCATTTTTATTGAATTTTACAGGATTTTTTTTCTTTTCTATATTAGAATTATCAACTTTTTCTATTTTATTTTTTGAATCACTGTCTTTAGTAGTATCTACAGATGCAATTATTAAAGAGTTATAATAATTATCATCATTATCTTTACCAATCATTGCAATATTTAAGCTATCATCGGTAAACTTGAAACCTGATGTCAGCGAAGCTAATTTACCAATAGGTAGCTTAGATACTAGTCCGATGTCTTCGTATGCTTCTTTTTGAGAGCGGTACCCATAATAATAGGTGTTAATAGTTCGTCGCCAATGCTCGTTAAATTGTTTAACGCTAACACCTGTGGCCTCTTTAAATCCCTCTGAGAAATTAAATAATTTAAATTTATTTCTATAATTTAAGAGCTTGACAATACTTGAGTCACCATACATGCTTGCCATTAATTTAATTTTTGAAAAACCATCATGATGCGGGTCCATTGATGAAGTGGTATTCTTTAATACATTATATTTATGTCTTATTTCAGACCTATATGGCCTCCAATCTTCAGTATAGTATTCAGCTATCCCCTCTACAAACCAGCTTGGAGTTTCACTGAATCCAAGAGAATAAGGTTCAAGTAGCCATGTTTTTACTTTATTAAAATATACTATATGCTGAAGTTCATGTGCGATGACCTGCTCAAGCCACTTTTTATTCTCCAGCCATACTGCTGCATCATTTTGGTCAACCCATATAAAAGTAGAATTGAAGTAAATTGCAAAGCCATTCATAACTTCATCTTCAGTGGTTAAAATAATATCAATTTTTGGGATTGATTCAAGCTCAACTTGTTTTAGTAGTACAGGAAGAACTTGCTCTGCAATATTTGCCCCTGCAATAGCTATAGATTCAATTTCTTCATGATAATGAACATTGAAATTATCTGTTTTAATTGTATGCCAATCAAATTCTGAATGAACTCTGCCACTACTCATCCATGTTAGTTGGTGATCTGAATGAGAATATAGAAATGCACAAAATATTATAAAAATGACTAACTTATAGCCTAGTATGTTTTTAAATGATATGCCCACAAATTAAATTTTATTTTTTAATGAAGGAAAATATTATGAAAAATAGTGTTATAAAGCTAGCTATAATTATATCAGTAATTAGTTTGCCATTAAGTCTTAATGCAAACATTAACTTTAGCGAAGATATTTCACCTATTATTTATAAAAATTGCACTGAATGTCATCGAGATGGCGAAATTGGAGCATTCCTTCCCTTGACTAATTATTCTGAGGTTTTTAATAATAGAGCTTATATAGAATATGCTATTACACCTAATGAAGATTATAGACATGGAAATCCTATTATGCCACCTTGGCCTCCAAATCTTGAATATAGTACTTTAGTAGGAGAAAAAACCCTTACCAGCGAAGAGATCCAATTATTTTCAGATTGGATTTCTGAAGGAGCTGAGCAAGGAGACCCAGAACTCGAGTACCCAATGCCAGATTTCCCAGAAGGATCTGCAATTGGTACTCCAGATATTATATTAACTATGGAGGAAAGTATTCAAATTCAAGGTAATAATGAAGATTACTATAGATGCTTTATTTTTGATTTAGATTCAGATGAAGATATTTATTATTCTGCAATGGAAGTTAGACCTGGAAACAATGAAGCAGTGCACCATACTGTAATTGTTGCTGTTCCAGAAGGTAGTGCAGATGCACTTGATGCAGAAGATGATCAGTATGGGTATGAATGCTTTGGTGGCTTTGGTGTTATTGAAATGACAGATTTATTAGGTGGATATGCTCCAGGGACAAAGCCGAATCAATGGAGCAATGGACTGGCTCAAAAAATTCCAGCAGGTTGGGATTTAATTGTTCAGATGCACTATGCACCGGTAACTCAAGATATGGAGGATTTGTCTGAAATTAATATTTTTACAATAGATGCAAACCTTGTAGATAGAGAAATTCAATCATTGACAATGATTGATCCGACTTTTGCATTACCACCCAATCAAATATCAGAAATTCACAATACTCAGTATGTTCCATTTGATGTAAGTATAGTAAGTTTTTTCCCTCACTCGCATCTTCTAGGTAAATCCTGGGAGGTTTATGCGGAAACTCCCAATAATGATATTATTCCATTTATTAAAATTGATGAATGGGACTTTGATTGGCAAAATTATTATTACCCCGAATACATGCTTTACTTGCCTGCGGGGTCAGTGATTCATGCCATTGCACAATATGATAATACATCAAGCAATCCTGATAACCCCAACAACCCTCCACAGTGGACGTTTTGGGGTGATTTAACTACTGATGAGATGTTTTTTCTCCCAATCCTATATGTCCCTTATCAAGAGGGGGATGAATATATAGCCCTTGGAGAACAAGAAATTTTATTGGGGGATGTTAACTTTGATGGAGAATTAAATGTTATTGACGTAGTCTTTATTATAAACTTTATTTTAGATGTAGAAGAATTTACAGTAAATCAAATTGAATCTTCTGATATGAACAATGATGGTTCTATTGATATTTTAGATGTAGTGGAGATTATTCAGCAAATTTTAAGTCTTCAGCAATGAAACAAATCGCTTTTTTGTGTTTCTTTTTAAATTGTCTTTTTGGTTTTAGCCAATGGGATATCACAACTCCCATGAAATCTAATAATGACTCTCCAATTGAAAGAGCAGGAGATTATATCCAACTAGCAATTCCACTAGCTGGCTTAGGAGCAACTTACTATCTAGATGATAAAGATGGTAGAAAGCAATTTTGGAATTCGTACATATCTTCACTATCAATAACATATTTTTTAAAATATAGCATAGATAAAACAAGGCCAAATGGAGATTGCTGTGAATCTTTCCCATCAGGTCATACAGCCTCAGCATTTGCAGGAGCGATGTTTATTCAAAATAGATATGGATATAAATATGGAATACCCAGTATTGCCCTTGCATCATTCGTTGGATATAGTAGAGTAGAAGGAAATAAACATTTTTGGGAGGATGTAATTGCAGGAGCATCTATTAGCGCCCTAATGAATTTTATTTTTACAAATAAGAAAAGTGTAGAAAGTAATATTAATAGTATTATTACTTATAATCCGATAAAAGATAAATTATTTTTGAGATTTTATTTTAAATGAACAAGTTTATAACTTATAGCATGATTGTAATTTTATTATTAGGACTTAGCGTTATTGGTGCTCAAGTAGCTCCATATGAAACTACTTCTGTGCAAATAAAAGAAATTGAAGAATTTGAAGCTATTTATATTTCAGATGTAATGCTCAACAAACCTATAAAAATAAACTTGGAAAATTCTTCGGAGTTTTCAGTAAATAAAACCAATTTATATATAGAGACCTTTATATCTCTAGAGTCTAAAAAAAATACAAGTTTAAAGATTGAGTATTCAGAGCTTCCAATTGGAACAAAATTTTTTGTATTAAGCTTAAATGGAGAAAAAATAATTGGACCATTTTATGCTAATTCAAAAGAAAAACATGTAAGTATTGCGCCGGTATCTGAATCTAATTTTATATTGCAGTGTATTATCCCTAAACCATGGATTTCTCCTAGCTATAAATTCTCACTAATAGAAATTTTAGATTTAAATGCACATAAACTTTCTAGTAGTAAAAAATATTATAAAAAAAGTATTAATAGAGAAAACCCAGTAATTGTTGTTACTGGATTTTGGCCTCCAACCAATGAGATGCTTAGACATTTCAGTCAAAATCCTCATTTAAACCCTGATGGTTGGCAAGGTGAAGACTGGCAAGGGTTAGGATATGATATTATATCATTTTTCCCAGAGTTTGATCCAGCTGATTGTGATAATTGTGGTCAGGGTTACGGTGATTTTGAGGTTGACTACCAAGATACTTCCGTTGATTTTTGGGAACTTGTAGAAGGAATAAAACCATCAACAATTATTACTTTCTCAAGAGGATATATAGATTATAGTTGGGAGCTTGAATATAATTATTATAATAGAACAAATTGGTATGCAGACTATTCAAATCCATTTTATCCAACTCCGAACCCACCAGATTCAGATCAGCCAACCAATTTTCTTAGAAATTCTACGCTACCCATGCAAGATATTGTCGATGAAATAAACTCGTCAAATTTAGGTTTAGATTCATATATAGATATAAATGGTCATCCTGGTCAGTTTGTTTCAGAATTTATGGGTTATCATGGGGTTTGGTATAATAGCTTGTATCAATTTGATCCAAATGATCCTTGCTATTTGGCTGGGCATGTACATGTTGGAGGGTTGATTGATTGGGATGCTGCAAAGCAAGCAGCTGAAATTACTATTACAAAGGTTATAGAGGCACTTGATGAATATACCTATATCCCAGGAGATGTAAACTATGATAATAATATTGATATTCTTGATTTGGTCTCAGTGGTATCTCATATATTAGGAGAGCAAACACTTGGCGGAGGTTCATTTTATGCAGCGGATATGAACTCTGATAGCATTATTAATATTCAAGATATTATCTTAATAATTAACCTAATACTCTAGTATTTTAAAAACGTCATGAGAAATTATAGTTTGAAGACTTCTCAATCTTTTGAGCTTGACCAAAATGAAGTGTTTGATTTTTTTTCTAAGCCAGAAAATTTAGAAAGAATTACACCTCCCAATTTAAAATTTAAAATTATTACACAATCTCCAATTAAAATGGAAAAAGGACAGCTTATTGATTATAAAATAAAAATTTCACATATCCCTATGAAGTGGAGAACCCTTATATCTGATTACAATCCTCCACATAGCTTCATTGATAGTCAGGTAAAAGGTCCCTATTCTACTTGGATACACTCACATGATTTTAGATATGAAGATGGCACTACAATTGTGACAGATACTGTTGTTTATCGCCCTCCTTTTTATTTTATAGGAGATATTGCAAACAAAATATATATTAGAACTATGCTGAATAAAATTTTTAATTATAGATTCAATAAGATTGCAGAAATATTTCAAAAAAAATATCCTAATGCTAAAATACAAAATTCAGGTTTTTTAATTCGATTTGACAGATGAAAAGAATTGCAATATTAGGTGGGTCTGGATTTGTTGGAGAGTATCTTGTCAATCAGCTTTTACAAGATGGATATTTTGTAAAATTAATTAGCAGGTCTCAAAGTAAAAAAATATTAAACTCTAATTCATGTCAAGTTGTAATTGATTTAGAGTCTAATACTTTGAGTGATGAACTTCGTGATTGCGATTGTGTTATTTATAATATTGGTATTATAAGAGAATTCCCTAATCAAAAGATTTCATTTAAACGTTTGCATGAAGATTTAGCTATTCATTCAATTAACATGGCATCTAATGCTGGAGTAAGAAAATTTATTTTAATGAGTGCAAATGGGGTAGATCGCTGCATGACTGGTTATGAAAAAACTAAGTTTAAAGCTGAAAAATATTTAATGAATTCAAATTTAGAATGGACAATTTTTAGACCGTCACTTATTTTTGGAGATCCAATGGCTAAAATGGAGTTTTGCACTCAAGTGAAAAAACAAATGGTTTTGACTCCATTTCCGCTACCTATGTTTTTTAGTGGTATTAATATTTTTAATGCAGGCTTGTTTCGGATGAGCCCAATTCATGTTAAGAATGTAGCTCAATTTTTTTCAAAATCAATAAACAGAGAATCAACTAATTTTAAGATTTATAAATTAGGAGGTTCAGCGGATTTTACTTGGAAAGAAATTCTGCAAATAATTTCTAAATCAATTAATAAAAATAAATGGACAATCCCCGTTCCAATTCTTCCAATAAAATTCTTAGCTTTTGCATTTGATAGGTTTAAATGGTTCCCAATTACTAGAGATCAAATTAAAATGTTAATCGAAGGAAATACTTGTGATAGCAAAGACTATTTTTTTGATTTTGATATTGATGAAATTGCTTTTAATTCTAAATCACTTGAGTATTTAAATTGAACGATAAATTAATAAAAATAATAAATGGTATATTCTTCTATTTGGTTTGGATCGGATCAATAGTAGGGGTACAGTCAAAATTACCATATCTAGGCCTATTAATTACTATTGCTTTTATTTTATTTCATATAAGGATTGCCCATCAATTTAAAAGGGAAATATACCTTATGATATTTTGCGTATTGCTTTCTATCATTGTTGAGAGTTTATTGCTGTATTTTAATATATTTTACTACAAGGGTTATTTTTTGTTTGAATCTCCGATGCCACCACTTTGGGTTATTTCTCTATGGATAGCATTAAGTTTAACAACTAACTATTCTATGTTTTTTATTAAAGAAAAATTTTATTTAGCGATTTTCAGTGGCATGCTTTTTGGCCCTTGGTGCTATTATATTTGCATGAAAAGTAAAATTTTATATTTTAATTTTTCAATTTTAGAAACAGTTTTAATTTTAGGGGTAGTATGGGGGGCGTGCCTTCCAATTTTATTTTATTTTAATAAAAAAATAGGGAAAGTTGATGGAATATAAGTATATAATTTTAGGGGTATTTGTATCTATAGTAATTTTTATTTCTTTTACAGTTGCTAGCATTAAAAGTGAGCAGATTGCCTCTGATCCCATAATAAGTTTTTTTAATATAGAAGCTAAGTCCATTTTTGGAGAGACCATTAAGATGGATAAATATAGAGGAAAAAAGATATTGATTGTTAATGTTGCTTCAAAATGTGGTCTTACTCCACAGTATTCAGAGCTTCAGGAGCTATATAAAACATATTCTGATAGCTTGGTTGTATTAGCATTTCCATCAAATGATTTTTTAAGACAAGAGCCAGGCAGTAATGAGCAAATAGCAAAGTTTTGCTCTACTGAATACTTTACTACATTCCCATTGTTTGAAAAGGTAAAAGTAAAAGGCAAAAATAAACATAGTATATACGATTGGCTTACTGATCCAGGAAAAAATGGATGGAATAGTAAAGGGCCTACCTGGAATTTCACCAAGTATCTTATAGATGAAAATGGAAAATTATTAAAGCGTTTTTCTCCAAAGACATTACCCCTTTCAAAAGATATTATCAGTCTAATTAAATAAAATATATTGCATAAGTAATTTTACGTAACTTAAATTTTGGAAACGAAATAAACAAAAAACGTTTCCAATGAAAAAAGTAAAAGATATTATATTAAAAGAAGGCTTTCGTTCTGTTTTATCAAATGGGATAAAATCTTTTACAGTTGAGAATTTGGCATCTAAGCTTTCAATGAGCAAGAAAACAATCTATCAATATTTCCCTAAAAAAGAATTATTAATTAAAAAAATCATTGATTATAGAATGCAAAAATTGATGAAGGAATTTAATCAAATCATAAAAGATGAAAATGACCCTATTATTCAATTTGTAAAAATAAGAGAGCATAATATTAACATCGCAAATAAGATTAATTTGCAAAAACTCACCTATCTTAAATCACGTTATCCTGATATTTGGGAGATAATTGAAGCATATAGGATGAATAGAAAAAATATTTATCATCAAATTTTTTTAGAAGCTAAAAATCAAGGTTATTTGAGGGAAGAGCTTGATCCCGAAGTCTGCGCATCAATATATACAAATATTTTTAATTCAATATTTCAACCAGAATTTATGAATGATAACAACCTAAGTCTTGATAATACGATTGCGCATACTCAGATTATAATGTCCAATGGATTTTTTAATAAAGCTGCAATTAAGAAAATTAATAAATATAGGAATACTAAGGTAGCTGAGTTTATAGCAACGAGTAAATAGATATGACATGATACCAGAAAACTACATAACATTTGCACTTTTTATGATTCCCGCAAGATATTTTGTTATTGCTGGATTCTTTTATCTATTATTCTATATTATAAAAAGGAAGGAATGGATTCATTTAAAAATTCAAAAGCAATTCCCAGATAAAAATATTATAAAAACAGAGATTATATATTCACTTAGTACAATGATAATCTTTGCCCTTGTAGCATTATTAATTTTCAAATTACACTGGAGTGGATATACGCTCATATATGTTGATATGGATAAATATGGTATTACCTATTTTATATTTTCAATTTTCCTGTATATGCAGATTCATGATTTCTATTTTTATATTACTCATAGAATGATGCATCATAAAAAAATATATCCTATTGTTCATCGCATACATCATATATCAAAAAATCCAACCCCATGGGCAGCTTTTTCATTCCATCCCATAGAGGCTTTTATTCAAATTGCTTGGATCCCTATTATCATTCTATTTATACCAAGCCATATCCTTACAATAGCAATTTGGGTGATGTATATGATGCTATTTAATGTTGTTGGTCATCTTGGTTATGAGTTTTTCCCTAAAAAATTCATTAATAGTATTTTTGGAAAAATATTTTTCACTTCTTCATTTCACAATATGCATCACAGAAAAAATAATTGCAACTTTGGGCTTTATTTTGTGTTTTGGGATAGAATTTTAGGAACAATACATAGTGACTATGAACATGATTATAATATGATTCATCAAAACTTAAATATGAGGAAAAATGTATCAAAATAAATATATCAAACCAATTGCAATTTTAATTTTAGCTTTAGCAATATTAGCCTGGGTTTTAAATACAATAATATGAGAAATAAATTTTATATCTCTGTACTTACACTCTCTGCAGTATTGTTTACTTCATGCTCTTCTTATCGCACCTCTATTGACGTATCAGGTAAAATTATTGATACAGATGAAGACAACTGGCTATCAATGAGTATTGAAACGAGTAAAAACTCAAAGATCCCAGATGAATGGTGGAAAATATTTAAAGATGATAATCTGAGTGATATTATGGAAATATTTGTCCATAACAATTACGACCTAAAACTTGCTCTACTTTCATTTGAAGCATCAAAATCAATGGCAATTATTAATGGTGCAAGTATATATCCAGATGTTAATGTTGGAATGAATAATAGCATCTTTCAGCAAAATACAGCAGGCACTCCCTATGAAGATATTACCATTCATTACCATACCCCAGAGGATGATATTGTAGATATTACCATACCCACAAGTTCTACAAATGAAAATCATAGTTTCAAGTTTTCAAGTCAATGGGAGATGGATCTTTGGGGAAAGCTTTCTTCTAAAAGTTTATCTGCAAATAAAGACTTAGAATCAAAAAAAAATGAATATGATTTTTTAAAACTTTCACTGATATCTCAAGCAGTAAAAACATATTTTAATTTAGTTGAATCCAATGAGCAGGTAGCATTAGCAGAGTCATCTGTAGAGGCATATGAAGAGATATTTAATATAGTAGAGGAAAGATACAATCAAGGGGTAAGATCTTCATTAGATTATAGATTAGCATTGTCAAATTTATTGTTATCAAAAGCTACTCTTGAACAAAGAAAAATGATTTTAGATAACTTAAAACGACAGATGGAAACTTTAATGGGACAATATCCAACAGGTAAATTAACAATATCTGATAGTCTTAGTAAATTTCTTCCAGCAATACCTTCAAATATACCATCTGATATAATAAAAAATAGACCAGACATTGTTTCATCTTATAATAAAATTGAATCTGCTGCTGCTAATTTAGATTATGCAATTAGGATGAAATTTCCATCCTTTAGCTTAACAAGTTCAATAGGGACTTCATCAAGTGACTTAACTAAAATATTAAATGGGGATTACTCTGTTTGGAGCGTTGGTACAAATTTAATATTACCATTATTCCAAAATCAAAAATTAAAAGCAAATGAAAATTTATCAAGATCCTTATTTGAACAAGCTGAAATAAATTATATACATACAGTACTAAGAGCTTTTTCTGAGATTGAAAATAAACTATCAATCAGCACAATGCTAAAAAATCAATTATCTGCGTTAGATAGTGCATATGTTCAAACAAGTGAGGCTTACCAATTAGCTAAAGATAGATACGATAAAGGTCTAGCTGATTTAATTACAGTCTTAGATAGTCAAAAAAGGATGTTTGACACTAAAAGTCAAATGATTTTAGTTGAAAAAGCGTTAATTGAAAATAGAGTTGATTTATTAATTTGTTTAGGAGGAGATTTTAGTGATTAATAGTAATAATTTGAAAAAAATGTATCCCATTTTTATCATCATATTTGGATTGGCAATTTGCTCTGTACTTATTTTTACAAAGCCAGTAGCAAAGCCTGAAGAAATTAAAAGAATTCCTCCAATTGTGCAAACTGAAAGCCTATCACCTGAATCTATTTCTATGGCTATAGTATCTCAAGGCACTGTAATTCCTAGGACGGAAAGCCAAATTTATCCAGAAATAGCAGGTAGGGTTATATATGTATCACCAAAATTATATGAAGGCTCATCATTTAAAAAGGGAGATGTTCTTTTAAAAATAGATCCCAAAGATTATGAGCTATCAATTAAATCAGCAGAAGCTAACCTCGCTGCAGCAAAAACAAATTACTCAATTGCTAAAGCAGAGTCAGAATCTGCTCAAGAGGAATGGGATAAAATTGGAAGTGGTAAAGCAACAGATTTAACTTTAAAAAAACCACAACTTGCACAAGCGAAGTCTTCGGTTGAGGCGGCAGAGGCAGACCTTGAAAGGTTAAATAGGAATTTAGAAAAAACAGAAATCAAAGCACCATATGATGGATTAGTTCGTAAGAAAAATATTGATATTGGTACTGTAATTGCTCCAGGTTATCTACTAGCGAGCGTATATGCGACAGACTATATAGAGGTCAAGCTTCCAATCCCAGATGAAGATTTAATATTTCTAGATATTCCATTAGATGGTTCTGGAATAGATTCTGATAATCAGCCGACAGTTCTTTTCAAAGGAATTTTTGGTGGAAAAGAGATAACCTGGGAAGGTTCTATAGTTAGAATGGAAGCAGAGATTGATCCTAAAAATAGAATGGCGATATTAATAGGTAGAGTAAGCAAGCCTTATGATATATCAAAACATGAAATTCCATTAAGAGTTGGTCAATTTGTTGAAGCAGAAATTGTAGGTAAAAAATTTAAAAATATTTATAAGATAAATAGGGATCTTATTAGAAATAATAATGAAGTTGCTATTATTGATAAGGCCGACTCTACAATTGATTTTAAAGCTGTTAATATTATTAGATATATTGATGATATCGCTTTCATTGATAAGGGAATAAACTCTAAGACACCAATTTGCTTAACAACTCTAGATGTTATGTACAAAGGCATGAAAGTTCAACTAAAGTAATTATTCTATGAAAAATATAATCAATTGGTTTGTTAAAAATAGCGTTGCTGGTAATTTATTTATGGCCCTGATTTTAATATCAGGATACTTTACTTTACCTAAAATACTAATGGAAATATTCCCTGCCCCTGTTTTAGATATTATTAGCATATCAGTGCCCTACCCAGGAGCTTCTCCAGAAGATATAGAGGAATCAATATGTACAAAAATTGAAGAAAATATAGCTGGAATTGAGAGTGTAAAAAAAATTCGTTCAACGGCATTAGAGAATCAAGGTATAGTTTATGTTGAGCTTTTACCTGGAGAAGATATATCTAAATCAAAGGAGGAAATATCAACAGTAGTTAATGCTATTAATACCTTCCCTGATGAATCAGAAAATCCAATTATTAGTGAACTTAAAATTCAGTCACAAGTAATGCAAATTGCCATATCTGGAAACATAGATGAAGAATCTTTAACTAATATAACAAATAGAATTCAAGATGAAATCTCAACTTTACCTAATATAACCCTAACAACAATTTCTGGGGTTAAATCAAAAGAAATAGTAATTGAAGTTTCTGAGAAACAGCTTAAAAAATATTCTATGACTTTTGATCAAATTATAAATGCGGTTAGGTCTTCATCTATAAATATGCCTGCTGGTAAAATTGAATCCATAAAAAATGAATACCTAATTAGAACTGATGGGCAAGCTAATACAGGTCTTGAGTATGAAAATATAACAATTAGAACTAAGGGAGATGGAACTAAGCTTAAGCTTGGAGATATTGCAAATATAAAAGATGGATTTGTAGAAGATGCAGCATCTTTAAAATTCAATGGACTCCCAACTAAATTAATCAATGTCTTTAGAGTTGGTAATCAAAATGCAATTGAAGTTTCAGATACGGTAAATGAATATATAGAGAAAACAAAATCATTGCTTCCTAGAGGAGTATCCATAACTAGCTGGAATGATGAATCAAAAATTTTAAGAGGAAGAATTGATCTTCTTATGAAAAATGCAAAATTGGGCCTTATGTTAGTTTTATTAATGTTGGCAATATTTTTAAAGCCCAAATTAGCATTCTGGGTATCTTTGGGAATTCCAATATCATTTATGGGTGCATTATTAATGCTTCCATATCTTGATGTATCTATTAATTTGCTTTCTTTATTTACATTTATTCTTGTTCTTGGAATTGTTGTTGATGATGCTATTATTGTTGGTGAAAATATTTATAGACATATTGAAAATGGAGAAGATTTAGCAACAGCATCAAGAAAAGGAGCTTATGAAGTTGGCATTCCTGTTATTTTTGCAGTTTTAACTACTATTGCAACATTCTCTCCAATGCTTTTTGTTGAAGGTTCAGTTGGCAGAATATGGAGGATTATTCCACTTGTTGTAATTCCAACACTTTTTTGGTCATTAATAGAATCTTTAACAATACTTCCTTCCCATTTAGCTCACATGAAAATCCAAAAATCTAAATATAACTTTTTAAGAAAAATATCAAGACGATGGGAAAAATTTCAATCTAAGATAGAAAAGGGTCTAAAGAATTTAATTAGAAATAAATATAAACCCCTATTGCTTAAATCAATTAAAAATCCATTTTTGACAATATCAATCTTTGTTTTTATACTTCTTCTAAACATAGGTCTTATTGGGGGTGGATGGCTGAAATTTAGTTTTTTCCCACCTATAGAAGGTGATGTTGTTATAGTGGATGTTACTTTTCCTTTGGGGACACCAATTGATGTTACCAATGATGCAATTGATCGA
>MDSZ01226368.1_pt1 | contig 18587 bp, 18 predicted proteins | sample 811201 | NCBI WGS metagenome assembly MDSZ01 (sample SAMN05326647, study PRJNA326480) | marine metagenome | isolation source: seawater | place: Indian Ocean: North | collected 2010
AGACCGGCTGCAAGGATAAGGGCGCTCAGCAAAATGGGGCGTGCGGATCGGAAAAGGCTCATCAGATGTCCCGAAAGCAAATTGAAATCAGTCCAGCGAATACCCACTATTTATGTGCGGACTTTTAAAGTTAGTCAAGGCTAAATTGATTTTTGCAAACTTAGTTGTTATGAAGGTTGCGGGACAGAAATTGGAGAGATCAATGGGCGACAAAGCCGTGGTAAACCCGCGTCACAACAAGGCCGAAGTCTTCGCCCGCCTGCGCGACGCGCATGCCAGGGAAGTGACCGAGGATTACGTTGAAATGATCGGCGATCTGATCGCCGAGGAGGGCGAGGCCCGCTCGGTCGCCCTTGCCGAACGCTTCGGCGTGACGGCCGCAACCGTGAACAACACCATCAAACGCCTTGAACGCGACGGCTTCGTCACATCACGCCCCTATCGTGCAATTTTTCTGACCGAAAAAGGCGAAGCACTCGCCAAAAAGTGTCGCGAACGCCACCAGATCGTCTATAACTTCCTGGTATCCATCGGCGTCGACCCCGAGATCGCAGAATTCGACGCCGAGGGGATCGAACACCATGTCAGCGAGGAGACGTTGGCGGTGTTTGAGCGGGTTGCGAAGAGTTCTGTTTAGCTCAGCGTGCTTCGTCTTGGTCGTGATGGCCTAAAGGTGGTGTTTAACTGTTTTGGGCGGGGCCTTCTTCTGCCTCATGTTTTGTCGGCTATCCTACTCTTTAGGGGTGTTTTTGAAGTTGTTCCAAAGTCGATCTTGAGTATTCCTGCGTGACTGTGGTGTTGATTTACTATCCTTTTGAGTGAGTGACTTTCCGTTAAAAGTCTTGGGCGCCGACGTGTCGCGGGTTGTTCGAAAATACTATTGTGTAACGTAGGGTTTTTGTGCAGAAGTGCATGCTCCGAGCCTTGCTTGATAAGAGAGATTGAAGGACGAACATGACGAACTTTGCTTTGGTTGGTGCCGCCGGGTACATTGCCCCACGCCACATGAAGGCGATCAAGGATACTGGGAACAGCCTAGTTGCAGCATTTGATCCTAATGATTCTGTTGGTGTTATTGATAGTCATTTCCCGGATGCTGACTTCTTTGTAGAGTTCGAACGTTTTGATCGCCACATTGACTTGCTGCGCCGTCAAGGGGCAGGGGTAGATTATTTCAGTATTTGTTCTCCGAATTATCTGCATGACGCCCACATCCGTCACGCCCTTCGCAACCAGGCACATGCTATTTGCGAAAAACCTTTGGTGCTTGCACCTTGGAATGTCGATGCCCTGTTGGAGATTGAGCGCGAAGGCGATGCAAAAATTTACAACATCTTGCAGCTCCGACTGCATCCAGCTATCAAGGAATTGCGCGACAAAGTCGCCAATGCGCCGAAAGACAAGATCTTCGATGTAGATCTGACGTATCTGACGTCACGTGGTCACTGGTACGGCGTAAGCTGGAAAGGAGATGTTAAAAAGTCGGGCGGGATTGCTTCGAATATCGGAGTTCATTTCTTCGATATGCTTGGTTGGGTGTTTGGTGACGTTCGGGAAAACGTTGTGCATCTCCACGAAACTGACGTTGCTTCAGGTTACCTTGAGTATGATCGCGCCCGTGTGCGCTGGTTCTTGTCTATCAACCCTGATTACCTTCCGGCAGAAGCGAAGGCTGCTGGGAAAAGAACCTATCGCTCCATCATTATCGGTGACGAAGAACTCGAATTCTCAGAAGGTTTTACTGAACTACATACCGAGAGCTACCGGGACATTCTGGCAGGTGGTGGTTTCGGCATTGAAGACGCCCGTGCGTGCATCGAAACGGTATATGACATCCGCAAAATGACACGGGCAGCACTGTCCGGCGATTTCCATCCCTTCTGCAAAAATGTGAAGCTATGAGTGGTATTGATTACGCTGTCTTTATTCACGAAACAGCAATCGTTGATGAAGGCGCAGAAATTGGAGAAGGCACCCGTATCTGGCATTGGGTTCATGTCTGTGGGGGGGCGCGTATTGGGGCTGGATGTTCTCTTGGGCAAAATGTATTTGTTGGGAACAAGGCTGTTCTTGGGAACCGTGTCAAAGTCCAAAATAACGTATCGATCTATGACAACGTAGTCTTGGAAGACGAAGTGTTCTGCGGGCCAAGTATGGTGTTCACGAATGTTGTCAACCCACGTGCAGGTGTTGAAAAAAAGGATGAGTACAAGGATACGCGTGTCAGGCGTGGAGCCTCTCTCGGCGCAAACTGCACGATAGTATGTGGAGTGACGATTGATGAATACGCCTTTGTTGGCGCCGGGGCCGTTGTAACACGTGATGTTCCGAAATTCGCTGTAGTGGCCGGGGTCCCTGCAAGGCGAATAGGCTGGGCCAGTCATGCGGGCGAAATGCTTGGTGATGACCTTGTTTGCCCACGTGAGGGCAGAAAATATCGTCAGGTGGCCAAGGATCTCTTGGAGGAAGTAGTAAGTGAGTAATCATATCCCGCTAATCGATCTCGCCGCGCAGCAGGAACGTATTCGTAACCGTCTCGACGCAGCGGTGGCGCGTGTTTTGGATCATGGGAAGTACATCCTTGGGCCGGAAGTACAGGAACTCGAAGAAAAACTTGCTGAGTTTACCGGTGCAAAACACGTTGTAACTTGCGCAAATGGGACGGACGCATTGTCTCTCGTGTTGATGGCCGAAGGTATTGGGCGCGGAGATGCAGTGTTTGTGCCGTCATTTACCTTTGTCGCTACCGCTGAAGTGGTTCCGGGTACAGGTGCCACCCCAGTCTTCGTCGACGTCGACCCATATACCTTCACTGTAGACCCAAGTAGTTTGGAGGCTGGACTAAAGAAAGCAAAGGCGTTGGGATTGCAACCTAAGGCAATTATCGCTGTAGATATCTTTGGCCTACCTGCAAATTATCCCGTTTTAAGACAAATAGCATCTCGAGAACGCATGGTTTTGATTGCTGACGCAGCACAAAGTTTCGGTTCTGAGTTGTCGGGGCGTCGTACAGGGGGACTTGCAGACTATACAACAACGAGCTTTTTTCCAGCGAAGCCATTAGGGTGCTACGGTGATGGTGGAGCGATTTTTACAGATCATACCTCAAGGGCTGAAGTATTACGATCCTTGAGATTTCACGGTAAAGGCGAAGATAAGTACGACAATGTGAATATTGGTCTGAATAGTAGGCTTGATACAATACAGGCAGCGATTTTACTTGAGAAACTTGCTATATTTGAAGGTGAAATAGTAAATAGAAACAATATTGCTGCATTTTATACGGAAGCGTTATCTCCACATGTTTTTTGCCAAAAAATACCCGATGGGTTCAAATCCGTTTGGGCTCAATATACGATTACGTCAGAGAAGCGGTCCCGGATCGAGAAGGTATGTCGTGAGGGCGGTGTGGCGACAGCGATATACTATCCAATTCCGATGCACTTGCAAACAGCCTATAAAAAATTTCCTCATGTAGAAAATGCCATGAAGGTTTCGGAGGAAATATCACGTAAGGCTATTAGCATCCCGATGTATCCAAGTTTATCAAAAATGCAGATAGAGAAGATTGTTGAGTTGGTTCTCGATGCTGTAAATTAGATTTTATTTTCTTTTTTTGGTGAATCTGGATTTTCCTTATTTTTGAAGGGTTAAAGTATTTACATATTTTTTGGCGTTCTGAGTTTTATTATTATTTGATTCTTCGTTTGAGTTAATTTTAACGTTCGTTAGGGAATATTTATGTGTGGAATTGCAGGCGTCTTATCTTTTGGTGATTTTCCTGTTGCCCGCCAAAGGCTAGTAAAACTCTCAAAATCCCTCGAACATAGGGGGCCTAATGGTGTCGGATATGCTACTTGGTCGGAAAATACCGGTCTCAATGTGTCCTCCGACATTGATAGCTTAGAAGTCGGAAAGGTTGGTCTCGTCCACCGTAGATTGTCGATCATTGATCTCAGCGATGCAGCTAGCCAACCTTTTGTAAGTCCAGACGGTAAAGTTGTGGTGGTTTTTAATGGTGAAATATACAACTACATAGAACTTCGAGATCAGCTTCTTAAACGTGGGTATAATTTCGTTTCTCAATCTGACACAGAAGTTCTAGTGTCTGCCTATAGAGAGTGGGGAATGGGGATGCTGCCAAAGTTAATAGGTATGTTTAGCTTTGCAGTTCTAGATTTGAAGATCCAAAAATTATTCTGTGCGCGGGATTTCTTCGGGATAAAGCCATTATATTTTAGTAATAATAGTAAGTTTTTTGCCTTTGCATCAGAAATTAAGTCGCTGTTTACTATGCCTGAAGTTGGTAGGTCTGCAAATAACCAACTCGTATACGACTATCTTTTGAATGGCCGGCAGGAAGGAGTGGATTCAAGTTTTTTTTCGGAAATTAAGCAACTTCCTCCGGCTCATTACTTGGAGTTGTCTCTTGGTCACCAAGTTGAACCAGTAATAACTCGATATTGGAACGTCACGGTAGATAAAACAATAAATATCGATAGGAACGAAGCGGCAGAGCAACTGCGAACACTTTTTAATGATTCTGTTCGTATGCATATGAGAAGTGATGTGCCTATCGCTGCCAACCTATCAGGAGGTATTGATTCCTCATCAATAGTTGCGGCGATGAGGCATAATGAAGCAGTTAAAGATATTCATACTATCAGTTTTATATCGGACTACGAGAGAATAAGTGAAGAGCAGTGGATTGATATTGTCAATGAAGAGAAATCTTGTATAGCTCATAAGGTCAAGCCTGACTCATCGGATTTGGTCTCTAGCCTTGAAGAGTTGGTAAACATACAAGAGGAGCCCTTCGGAAGCACATCTCCATTTGCTCAGATGCAGGTATTCCAGCAGATAAAGAAGTTAGGTATGCGAGTAGTACTTGATGGACAGGGTGCTGATGAATTTCTTGGGGGATATCGGTCGTATATCTTTGCTCGTTTCCAAAGCCTTCTCGCAGCTAAGCAACCAATCAAATTGATGCGGTATGCATACCACGCTGGAATGCTGCCTGATATAGTAGGTGGGAGCTCATTACTTACTAAGGCTCGAAAGGCAGGGATGAAGTTTTTGGAGAGTTGGTCTAACTCATCTCGTCAATTGGAGAGCTCAACGGCTCAAAAGATGCAACTTCCTTCTGCCAACTGGTTGAAGCAAGAGTACTTTGAGTCAAAGGGAGTTTGCTCGACCTTGCAATTTCGTGTTGAAGGGCCTGAATTTCTTCGGGAACAGCTTCTGTTAACATTCGTGCAGAGTAGTTTGCCCCATTTGTTACGCGTGGCTGATCGAAATTCTATGGCTGCGAGTGTCGAAAGTAGACTCCCATTCCTGACCCCGCAAATCGCAGAATTTATTTTTTCCCTACCTGAAGATTTTCTGATCGATGATACCGCGGAAACCAAGTCAATTTTTAGAAAGGCAATGGCTGGTCAAACACCTAAAGCGATTTTGGCGCGTCGTGATAAAATTGGTTTTTCAACTCCTGAGCAAGAATGGCTAATGGAGATAAAAGATTGGTACAAGGACTTATTGTCTTCAGAAACAGCAAAACAGCTTCCGCTAATTGACACCAATCAAATGTTGATTGAGTTTCAAGGCATGCTTGATGGAAAATTTGCATTTGACTGGCGCTTCTGGCGCTGGGCGAACTTGATCATGTGGGCAAAACAGTATCAGGTCAGATTTTAAACAAGTATATTAAATTTGCTAAAATTAATAGGGAAGTTTAAGTATGAAATGCAATCAAAAATTTAACATTGAAGGGTATAAGAATCTACTAATTGATTTTAAAGAAATTGGGTATGAATTTCGAAGTTTCGGTGACTTCGATAAACAATCAGCTCATGTTTTGCTGCGGCATGATGTGGATTATGATGTTGGCAGAGCTCTTTCTATTGCGAAGGTCGAAAACGAACTTAATATATCGTCTGTTTATCATGTTTTGATCAGAAGCAAGTTTTATAATCCGTTTGACCCTGATGTTGTTTCAAAAATAAAAGAGATTGTTGGGCTAGGCCATACCGTTGGCCTCCATTTTGATGCAGCACTATATGAAAGTAATTTCGATGTCCTGCAACGAGCATGCGCGGAAGAATGCTGCATATTGGAGGAGATAGTTGGGCGGAAAGTTGAAGATATTAGCTTCCATCGTCCTGCTGCCGAATTGTTAGGTTGCGACCAGCTGTTGTCTGGGCGGCGACACAGCTATCAACCTAAGTATTTTACAGAAATTGGATACTGTTCTGACTCTCAAGGTAGATTTCGTTATGGTCATCCTCTTGAACATGAGGCGGTAAAGAACCGACGGGCCCTGCAGCTCGTCCTTCACCCAATATGGTGGTCTGAGAATGAAGCAATCAGTCCAATCGAAAGAATTAACGAGTTTCTTTCGCAGAAGTCTACAGACATCAAAGTTGCCATGGCTGAAAACTCTCTCGTCTATCGAGCTTACTTTGCAAAGGATGAAGCGGAGTGACTGAACAGGGAAGGCCTCAGAAAATACTTATGTTTGGGAGTGCGTCGCCAAATGTTTGTAATGCGTGTACTCTTCATCTGAGTGGTTTGGCGAACGCACTTCAATATAAAGAGGCAAAGGTCACTTTTTTGTTTCCTCGTTCAGGTAAGCAAAGCGAAATTCGGAAAATGCTCTCTTCTGAGGTTAAACTTATAGAGTTTTCTTGTCCTAAAATTCCGATGATTAAGCGTCACATATGGACACTGGGACCTATATTCGCCCTAAAAGAATTTTTATCCTTGTTGTTTCGCGAGAGATGGGATTCTGTTTATATTCGTGCTGGATTACTTACGTGGATATTGCATTTTATTTGCAGGGTGCGAGGGGTTTTTTCGGTTTCTGAACACAATGGTGTGATTCGTGACGAAATTCGCCTAAGGACATGGGGTAAATCGGCGGGATACTTTTTTTTGGCTTGGTTGCAACGTATGGACGGCAACTTTGCGAGTTGCAATCGCGTAGTAACTAAGGGAATGATTCAGAAATTAGTGCAAATTGGGATTAGCGAAAGGAAGATTTTTGTTTGCGGAAATGCAACGAATTTATCCGAAAATAACATTGTGACGAGGAAGAGCGCTCTTGAAGCATTTGGATTATCCGAGAAATTTTTTTACATAGGTTTTTTAGGCACTTTACAGTGGTGGCAAGGGGTCTCTTTCTTGCTATCGGCTTTTGCTCTGGCGTCCCAAAAACGGACAGAGATTCGATTGCTTGTTGGAGGAGATGGACCAGAACGAGCATCATTGGAAAGGCTGGCAAAAGAACTCAAGATAAATGATTTGGTTCATTTCGTGGGGCATGTGAATAGCGATCGCCGTTGTCAATTTATTTCAACGTTTGATATCGCAACTTTACCTGCAATTCGGGAGAGAAACCAAGACTTAGGGGTCTCCCCTATTAAGATTCGTGATTATCTAGCTATGGGGAGAACGGTGCTGGCCTCTAGGCTTCCTGGACTGGAGGATTTAGAGGCGGCGCGCGCGATCCATTTACATGAGCCGGAAAATATAAGGACCATGGCAGTTGAAATGCAAAAATTAGTTGATTCGCCAAAATTAAGAGCAAAACTTTCCTGCAATGGACTAAAATACGCAAAAAAGAACTATGATTGGGCGGAAACTGCTCAAATAATATTAGATGTGATGGAGCAGGGAGCGTTCATAGATGATTAGCTTTGGTTGCGCTGAAAATTCGTGACTGCTACCGATACTTCAGAGTTTGATGTTATAGAATCTCTTACATAGTTTTTATTGTTTGATAGTATCATGTCTAATGTAGCAATTTTAGTTAACAATCCAGGAACCGTTGACAGCCGTGTTGTAAAAAATGCGCGAAGCACTAAAAGTGCGGGATATTCGGTTTGTGTATTCGGTAGGAAGCAATTTGAATCCTCGTTCGAAAGTGAGGAAGTTGTCGATGGATGCTTATATCGGAGACTTAATGTAAAATACTCTGTTGATTTACTAAAGGATGTCCTTCGAGTTGTGTTTAATGAGAAGTCGTTAACATTTGGGCTTCCTGTATGGATTGTATTGATAATAGGTATTTTGCTTGCTCCCCCTGTTTTGGCCTACGCCACTGTAAGGTTAGTATTCAGGTCTTTCTTTTCAGTGTTTCGAATTAAGGGTGACATACAACGTAAATATCCAAGATTCTTTTGGACGAGTTTGTATTGCTTCCACGAACGCGTGACCTCAGGTTACAGCAAAATTATAAATAGAATTGCGAGAATTTTCATTCAGCCAATTATGATGCTGGAATATCTTGTGGCAACCGTCGGACAAATTGAGGCATTCAGGCCGGACATAGTGTACTGCAATGATTTGGACACCCTACTTGCCGGGGTATATGTATCAAGAAAGAGAAAAGTTCCCGTAATTTATGACAGTCATGAGTTGGAGAGAGACCGAAATGACCGAAAAGGTTTTTGGGTGCGTTTTATTATAAAGGCATGCGAAGACAAAGTGGTTAGAGATGTCTCGTTCATAGTGACAGTTTCGCAGGGGATCGCCGAAAAACTGCACCAGTTTTATCCCGATAAGGAGATCCTAGTAGTTCATAATGTTCCGGAAAAGTTGGAAGAAACATACAAAGGCACAACTGTAAGAAGACTAATAGGGCTGAGTGATGACAAATTTCTTGCCGTCTATGTTGGGCTGATCACGCTTGATCGCTGTTTAGAGGAAATCGTTGGTGCTCTTTGTTATCTGCCTGCAGACGTACATATTGCCTTTATCGGTCCAAGCAACTCTCCAAGTTTCAAGGAATTGTTGACGAAGCGAGCTGCAGCCTTGGGAGTACTTTCCCGGCTCCATATCATTTCACCTGTTCCGGCGGCCGATGTTCCATATTTTATAGAAGATGCGGACTTAGGCCTCTTATTAGCGCCAAATATCTGTGCTAGCTATAATTTTTCGATGCCGAACAAGCTTTTTGAAATGACCTTGGCGGGAGTTCCTATATTACATTCTAATCTTGCCTCGATTTCTGATTTTGTGGAGAAACAAGGAGTGGGGCTTGTCCTAGAAGATCCCTTAACAGACAGTCGAATCGCATCTAAAATAGACGAATTATATAGGTGTGGAATTAAGCGAATGGAATTTGAAGCTCTGAAAGAGATGAGAAATAAATTGTGCTGGGAAAATGAATTTTCGTCAGTTATTCGATTATATCAGAGAAAAAAATATTAATGTTGGCAAAATAAAATGTATTTCCACAGGGAGATACTAGTGTTTCCTGGATCGGGCGCGTAATGATCCAGATGTTTATCAGTGTTTTGGTAAAACGCAGGAGTTACTGAAGTGCAACATAAGGTTCCTCTTGAGGCGGCTCTTCACTGGGCTGAGCAGCAAGGATGCAATGTCCTGGGCTGTAGCGAAGGGTATATAGATAAAGCTCAGCCACTGAAAAAAGCATCTCGAGGTGGTGTTAGTTTTTGTGTCGCCAGTTCGGACGCTGCAGGTTTGGTTGAAGCTTGTAATGCAAGTATTATAATCTGCCCCCCTCTAGATTACCCCGAGTGTGTTCTTCGAGAGAAAATGTTGATTGTAAGCGATCAGCCTAGGTTGACATTTATGCGTTTTCTACAGTCGTTCTTTCAACCAGCTATTGACGTTCAAATACATCCAACGGCTGTTATCCACGAAGAAGCAAAAATTGGCGAAAATACGTCGATTGGTGCTGGTAGTATTGTAGGTATGTCGACGATCGGTACAAACTCCCATATCGGTGAAAATGTTATAATAAGAGACCAAGTAACTATTGGTAATAATGTTAATATTTTTCCTGGTACCGTTATTGGAAGCGATGGGTTTGGATACGAGAGAAATGCCGAAGGTGTAGTCGAAAAATTTCCTCATGTCGGAGGTGTAATTATTGAAGACAACGTTGAAATAGGAGCGAACTCTTGTATTGATCGCGGCACCTTGGATGACACGATAATTAGAAGGGGAGCTAAGATTGACAATCTTGTTCATGTCGCTCACAACGTGGAAATCGGAGAGGAAACGTTGGTTATCGCTCTTTCCATGCTTGGAGGTGGGGCGAAAATCGGAAAGAGAAGTTGGATTGCACCAAGTGCGGTCGTTAGCAATAAAATTGAAATTGGCGACGACGCGCTTGTTGGGCTGGGCGCAGTGGTTGTGAAAAATGTCAGTAGCGAACAAATTGTGATGGGAGCGCCTGCCCGCGACCAGCATGACTTTCGGAAGTTTATACAGTTTATCAACTCAAATATACGTGATGCATAGATGATGGATAATTCTCTTACTAAAACAGAAATAAGAGCAGATGAGAACGTCCCAGTATTCAACGTATATACATGGTACATTTGGCGACATTTAGCAAAAAATCTTATCATTCGAGATATTAAAGTACGTTATAAGCAAACCTTGGCGGGTTTTTTTTGGGTTATTGCTCAGCCTGCCGCTACTGCTCTGATCATGAGTTTTGTTCTTGGGAAAATTGCAAATTTAGAGACAGGTCAGTACCCTGTCACAATTTTTATTTTCGTTGGAGTGATAGCGTGGCAATTTTGTAGTACAGGTGTGAATGCTAGTTCAAATTGTATTTTGAATGAACGCGGACTTATTGTAAAAGTTTATTTTCCGCGTGTTATTTTGATAGTATCAAGTATTCTATCTTATACAATAGATTTTTTAATTGGATTTACAGTATTGGTGGTTGTGCTTACGGCTAGCGGGTATCCACCGAGCTGGACTTTTGTTTTGACTCCTCTTGTTATTGTCCCTGGAGTGTTGGCAATTCTATCTTTCAGTTTAATTCTTGGTCCATTATCCGCAGTCATTCGTGATTTTCGATACATATCCGGGTTCTTAATTCAGTTCTTAGTATTTGCTACTCCAGTATTTTTCCCATTCAACTTGGTTCCTGAGAATCTTCAATTTATTTTTGCATTGAATCCATTTCTGCATGTAATTGAAATATATAGGTGGTTGGTGTTAGGGGAGATGACATGTGAACCTGTTCATCTTCTGGTTTCGTTAGGGGCCGAGGTTTTTTTATTATTTGTCGGTGTCAAGGTTTTTAGGTTGATTGATCGTCGTATCGTTGACTACATATAAAGTAGGAAATTGAAATATGAGCTGGGCGCTAAAAGTTGATGGGGTTGGTAAGCTTTATCACAGAGGTGGAAACACCGGATTTATAGCTCTGCGAGACATCTACTCAGTTTTTAGTAAAGCGCAACCTAGTGATGACGATCATTGGGCTTTGACTGATGTTTGTTGTGAGCTGAATGTTGGTGATCGTCTAGGCGTTGTTGGCAGAAACGGTGCTGGGAAATCGACGCTTTTGAAAGTAATTGCAAGGGTGACGACGCCGACGCATGGCCGCATCTCATACAGAGGTCGTCTTGCTGCCTTGTTGGAGGTTGGTACCGGATTTAATGCTGAGTTAACCGGGAGAGAAAATATCTACCTAAATGCCAGCATTATGGGAATGGACGCCGCCTTTGTCACCAAGTATTTGGATGAAATAATTGATTTTTCGGAGATTGAGGATGCAATTGATTCTCCACTGAAGTTTTATTCGTCGGGAATGGTCACGCGTCTAGCTTTTGCTGTATCGGCGTTTTTGGATCCGGATATTCTGATCGCAGACGAGGTCCTTGCCGTCGGCGATGCAAAGTTTCAAAAGAAATGCTTGGAGAAGATGTCGTCATTGGGGAGCGAGGGGCGAACTATCCTTTTCGTTTCTCATTCCATGCCGATGGTAACGAGGCTTTGTAACAAGGGACTGTGGTTGGATGCTGGCCTCGTGAGGCAAGTGGGACCTATTGACGAAGTTGCCGTGGCATACGCAGGGGCCGGAGCTATTCAATCCGGTGAGCGCAATTGGGACAATGTTGACACAAGGCCCGGAAACGAAGTTGCAGAACTACTGAGTATTCGATCTATGCTCGAGAATGGGGACATATGTAGTGCTTTCGATTTGCAGGACAGCATTTTCATTGAAGTGCGATATAGAGTCAAAGTGAGCGGCCGAATGATTTTTCCCAGTATTCATTTGGTTAACAATAACAATGAGTATGTCGTTATATCGGGAGCATGGGAAAAGAAGTTGCTAACTCTAGCAAATGAAGTTGGTGAGTATATTGCAAGGGTGGAAATCCCCAAGAATTTTCTTAATGATGGCGTGCTTAATCTAAATGTTGGGTTGACTGAGCTGGAGACCACATTAACTCACGCTTTTGAGCGGGAGGCTTTAGTTTTACAGATGTTTGATCGACGGTATGGTGGTGCACGTGGGGATTACCAAGCTCCGCTACCGGGAGTGGTCCGCCCCAAACTTGATTGGAAGCTAGAAAGAAGTAAATCTACACAATGACCAAAGTCGTAATTCTTGCCGGTGGTCTAGGAACCAGGCTTGCCGAAGAAACATCATTGATACCAAAGCCACTGGTTGATATTGGCGGTCAACCCATTATCTGGCATATAATGAACATATATTCTGCATATGGACTCAATGAGTTCATTATTTGTGCAGGGTACAAAGCTTATCAGATTAAAGAGTATTTTGCTAATCAAATACTGCATCATTGCGACATTACTGTCGATTTAGCAAGTAATCAAATTGAGTATCATCATGCTATTCGGCCGAACTGGAAAATCACCGTTGTGGATACTGGTCTTGACAGTATGACAGGCGGGAGAATTAAGCGTATCCGGGAGCATCTTAATGATAATGAGGCTTTCTGTTTAACGTATGGAGATGGCGTAGCGGATGTCAACATTAGGGATTTACTTTCATTTCATGAAAAGCATGGTTTGAAGGCAACGCTTACAGCTGTTCGGCCTCCAAGTCGTTTTGGTGCGCTAGAGTTGTCTGGTAATTGTGTTTCGTCTTTTCGTGAAAAAATGGCTGGAGATGCCGGTTACATCAATGGCGGTTTTTTTGTTCTTCACCCCGACGTAATTGCCGAGATAGAGAATGATTACACAATTTGGGAAAGAGAGCCTCTTAATTCTTTAGTGCGTCAACAGCAATTGGCGGCTTATAAGCATGAAGGCTTTTGGCAGCCAATGGACACGATCCGAGAGAAGCAACTATTAACTGAGCTCTGGTTAGCGGGGAATGCGCCTTGGAAAGTATGGTGAACTTTATGGAACACCTCGACTCTAAATTCTGGCGTGGCCGAAGAGTTCTGATTACAGGGCATACAGGCTTTAAGGGGGGCTGGTTGGCGCACTGGCTGGAGACGCTAGGGGCGGATATTCACGGTGTTGCGCTTCCACCTACCACTTCTCCGGCTTTATATGAGGTTGCTCGTCCTAATTTAGCGTTGGGTGAAACAATTGCGGATATTTCTGTCGAGGGGGTGCTGGACAATATTTTTGCTTCCGTGAAGCCAGATATTGTAATTCATTTGGCAGCACAGGCATTGGTTCATTCGTCCTATAAAGCTCCAATTAATACATATTTTAGCAATGTCGTTGGCACCTTAAGAGTGTTGGAGGCTTGCCGATTAACATATCGCCCTCGTGCGGTCCTGATTATTACTACGGATAAGGTGTACCGCAACGCCGACCAAGGTTTGGCATTTTCTGAAAGTGATGCTTTAGGCGGCAACGACCCGTATAGTGCATCCAAGGCGTGTTGTGAGATTATTGTAGAGTCATACCGGAAAAGTTTTTTTCACGTTGGGAATATTAATATAGGAGTGGCACGAGCAGGGAATGTAATAGGTGGAGGTGACTGGTCAGAGGATCGATTGATTCCTGACGCGTTAAGGGCGTTTGCAAAAGGAGAAAATGTCATCTTGCGAAACCCCGACGCGACAAGACCGTGGCAGCATGTATTGGAGGCGCTGAACGGGTATCTAATATTTTCTCACGCTTTGCTGACTGGTGCTTCTTGTATTCCGACGGAAATTAATTTTGGCCCCTCGCCAGAGGACTTCCTGCGCGTCAAAGATGTGATTGAACATTTTGCAGCGAATTTTGCACCTGGGCTAGGTTGGGTTGCGGGCTGCAAAAGCAATTATAAAGAGGCAAAATATTTAGTCCTATCGTCTGACTTAGCGCATCAAACTTTGGGGTGGCTGCCGAAATTAAATGCTGAGAAAGCGATTATATGGACTTCTGAATGGTATAGAGAATTTGAACACGGTGTTGATTGTGGGTATTTGGTTCGTCGACAGATTAACAATTATACAAATATCCTGACTTGTGGCCGCGACTGTTAAGCATAACGAAGAGAAGAATCCATGGATACTGTTTTTACGATTTCGAATTGTGAGGTCTGTGGCAGCGAAGAGCTCACTCCTGTTCTTGATCTCGGAAGCCAACCATTGTGCGATGATTTGATTCCCATCGGAGGTGAGGAGCATGCGACAACATACCCTATAGAACTTTACTGTTGCGGCACATGCTTGACTACTCATCAGAAGTATCAAGTGGCTAAAAAAACTTTATTCCCAGAAAGTTATCACTATCGTTCTGGTATGACGGAAGACGTCAAGGATGGGATGCGGGACCTCTCCGCAAGATGTGAAAGCATTTTGGGTGGTTTAGTAGGTAAGTCTGTCTTAGATATCGGATGTAACGATGGTACGTTATTAACTTTTTTCAAAGAAAAAGGTGCATTGACTACGGGAATAGAGCCAACTGGGGCGGCCAAAAGTGCTGTCGAAAAAGGTCACGACATAATTCAAGATTACTTTGGCGAAAAGACCGCAAAAGTGTATGTCGAGAGCCGCAAAAAGCCAGATGTAATTACTTTTACGAACGTGTTTGCTCACATTGAAGATCTAAATGATGTTTTGAGTGGTCTACGGCTGCTTTGTCATGAAAAAACTATTGTAGTTATTGAGAACCACTATCTTGGAGCTGTTCTTGAGCGTTATCAATTCGATACCTTCTATCATGAACACCCGAGAACTTACAGCTACCGCTCGTTTGAATATATAGGCAAAAAACTTAAAATGGGGATTCAAACTGTGGAATTCCCCAAAAGATATAATGGAAATATTCGAATTGTTTTTTCACCCGGCGGCACTTCTGTGCAAGCACCAGTTTATGAAGACAACTTCCTTCAATATTTTGTCGACATGAAAAGGCATATGATCGAACAAAAGCGAAATGTTATATTTCAGCTTGAGGATGCAGTTAAAAAATATGGGCCGGTTCCTGCTAAAGCATTTCCAGGTAGAAGTGCAGTGTTGCTGAGTTATTTTGGTATTGATGAAACCATGATAAGTGCTGCATATGAACGTTCAGGATCCCCGAAAATTGGCCACTATATTCCGGGGACTCGAATTCCGATTCTGGACGAGAAAGAGTTATTTGATAGAGGGGGAAGTGAATTTATTGTCAATCTTGCGTGGCACATAAAAGATGAAATACATCAATATCTTCGGAAGAAAAATTTTGAAGGAAAGATCATGGAGATTTATTCATGATTGGTGTTCTTGGAGGGGGGTTCGGCTTATACTGTCATTTGGCTGCTTTGTCCGGATTGGGTAAAGAAGTATCAACATTAAATAGTTATAGAGAGAAACTGGCTTCCCTGCCCGAAGGAAGTTCAGTCTTAAAAAAAACTTCGTTCTTTGAAACCGAGCGAGAATTGGTCAATAACTCTTCTATTGTTACAATCGCACGTCGACCACAGGATCATGAGAGCTTTGTTCGCAATTTTTTAGCGTGGGATGAGACTAACAATGTTCGCCTATTAGTTGTCGAAAAGCCGATCGCAACAAATCCAGCGAATGCATTTTTTTTATTTAATTCATTAATGGCGAAAGGTGTCAGCGTGTTGACGCCATTTCTATTTCCCTATTCTAACTGGGCTAAGTATCTAGATGATTTTGACTCTGAAGTCATAAAGTTCGTTTGGAGCATGCCGAAGCGAAACAAATATACTTCATGGAAGTACGACGTTGCTCAAGGTGGTGGATTGCTTAACTACTACCTGATAAATATGGTCCCAATTGTTGCGAAGTGCTTCCAAAATAGAAAAGTATCAATTGAGGTTATTGATTATGCTGACCAGCATGCAAGTATAAAATTTTATGATGAGAAAATAAAATTTTATGTAAATTTTTGCCTCGCCAAATCACATAGATTTTCTGTAGAGCTCAACAATAAAGAGGTTCATAATTCATTGGGGCCATTTGACACGGAGATAGTACCGGGAATTAAAGATCCAAGGATAAAAGAGATGGGTTTGTTTTATAAAAAAGAAGTTTTTTCTGAGTACTATAATTCAAAGGGAAACATGTTAAAATCACTTGAATTGTGGAATAGTATTTACAATGAAATTAACAGTTAAATATCAATAGCTGGAAGTTTTATTTTTCCTAAATTACTGATTTAGTTTTAGTCAAAGGTGCGGCGTTGTGTGGTTCCGCGTAAACGGAATTCATTATCTGTATTTTTTTGCGTTGTTTGTTTATGGGGATGGTTCTTTTTCGGTGCTGTCCTTAGTAGCAGTTGGTGCTTCCTTGGGTGTTCCGATGGTGTAATTTTATCTATTACTCCAGATTCCTGCGAATATTAAGATAGAGGGTGCGTGGAATTGGCGCAAAAACGTTTCAGTTTTGTTATTCCAACTCGAGATAGGGCGGCATTTGTCTCAAGATCGGTTAAGAGTATTCTAGACCAAAAATTTAGCAACTTTGAAGTAATCGTTTATGATAATCCGTCAAGTCCAGACTTGGCGTGCGCAGGCGTTGTGGAAGGGTTTGACGATCAACGTGTGAAATATTACCGAGCGCCAGTCCCGTTGGATCTATGTGAAAATTGGGAGGCGGCGATCAAGCATGCGACAGGTGAGTATGTTTCCATATTTTTCGACAAATTTATATTCAAGCCTAATGGATTAAGTGATATTGATGAGGCTATTAATAATTTTAACTCACCAGATCTAATTAGTTGGCCAAGAGAAACGTTCTATCCTGAGCACGACATTTCCTGTGAGGGGGGGATTTCAGGAGTGTTTGAGCCCACTCTATTTCCTGGGCGCCCAAGACGTTACTCTCCGCAAAGAGAGCTCAAGAGAAGGTTGACCTTTGTAACGCCTCGTGGAGGTCCCGGAGATCTATTTCATAGAGGTAAAATCGTATTCGGATTTTACAAGAAGGTTTTGCTGGATAAAATTGTCGAAAAGTCTGGTTCTGTTTTTCCTCCCTATTATCCAGATTATACGTCCTTGTCTCAAGCGCTCAGTATAGCGAATACTGGGGTCGACATGATGACGCCGTATATCATTGGCATACAGCCCAAGCACTCAACAGGCCTAATTTTGGATAAAGAGGCCGGAGGAGTTAGGTCTTACTTATCCCGTTTTGGAGATGCGGATACTTTGTCAGCAGGGCTGCCGTTCGAGGGCGTCGCGTCTTCCCAGCACAACGTAGTCGCAAGGGATTATTTATTTGGAATAATATCAGTAGGAAAAATGAATGATTATTGGGTGAGGAGTATAAATAAAAATAATCTTCTTAATTGTATTTATAGGGATTTGATTTTGTCCCCGAAGCGTACGCGCGACATAGAAAAAGAGATAAAAGAAATAAAAAATTATGCGATAAAAAATAATGTCGCCATGGGTGTATTTGAAAATAGAAAGATGTCTGTTCTGGATGCCGTTTTATCATTTATAGTGTTTACTATTCTTAATGCGGATAGTGTTAGATTCCTAAAGTTTACACGTCATTTTATCGACTATGAAAAATTAAGAGGTAAGTTTATTTATTGGCCGAAGGAAATTAGTGGTGGCGATGGTGGTCGGGCGCCAAATTATTATTCATCTGTGGACGAAGCAATGAAGTTTATGTGCAAATATTATTCAGGGGGATGGTTTAGAGCAAAGGTGAAATATTTGTATTGGAAAGGCGTCAGATGAAGTCTCGGCGTTCTTGAGGCAAGTTCCTCTGGTGAAAATGCCCCTACTTGGTTATGCGTTAATATTCCAATCGATGCGTGGCAGCTATGATGAGATGCTGTCTAAAACGGCACGATTTGTCTTCGTCTAGTCTAGTCTGTTGTAATGGAAGACATGGAGCAGAAAATGGCGGAGAGGGTGGGATTCGAACCCACGGTACTATTGCTAGTACAACGGTTTTCGAGACCGCCCCGTTCGACCACTCCGGCACCTCTCCGCATGTGTGGTCTTGGCGTTCGACGCGGTGTTTAACGGTCCTTGCGCCATATTGCAAGAGGGAAATCGCAATTCCGGTGACTCTTTTTTGCGCGGCGGGTGCTTTGCTCTTTGGTAATCCTTCCCGGCTTTGCCGCCGGTTTCCGGTTGTGGTTGATTTGATGCGGGGGCGCTTGTCGTCTGGCGTTGTGATTGTATCGGTGTGATCTGTGGCGGGGGATGGGGTGACCCGCGATCGTGCCCTGCATCAAAAGCAGGGCAGACCCCCGCGCCATCATGCGGGAATGTGCGGGTTTGCGATGCTTTGGCGATGACTCAATTGTTGACTCATCGGGTCAAAAGGGGTAATTCACCCGTTCCTCGCAGCGGTTCGGTATCTGTTAGCAGCGGCACCGAGCTGCGCGTTTGTGTTTCCAGAATGTTTTTCAGGAACTTTTAGATGTACGCAATC
>MDSZ01227159.1_pt1 | contig 18584 bp, 9 predicted proteins | sample 811201 | NCBI WGS metagenome assembly MDSZ01 (sample SAMN05326647, study PRJNA326480) | marine metagenome | isolation source: seawater | place: Indian Ocean: North | collected 2010
GTTGCATTAAAGCGAAAAGTATTTAGTATATCTCCCATGTTTTATCTCGTTACTTCTGGAGTCAGTATGATCTCTCCTTGTAAAATTCTTTTTACTAAATTATTACCCGAAGTAAAGATTTCTAAGTCATAAAAATAAAGTCCGGGTGTCATTGCAGAACTTGTAGCATTTGTTAGTTGCATTTTTACTACCCCCTGTGTCGGAGGATCAAGAACAGTGCAGGTAAATGAAGCTGCGAGAGTAGAGGACGTTCTTTTTGGTCGAATATGCGAACGAGCACTATACCCTGTCAAATCTTTGACTGCGCCCTTATCAGACACCACTAAATCAAAGACAAAATCGGAACCCTGGTCTATTGTTAGGTTGTGTTTTGGCGCTGCCATTTTATTTCTCCATGTCCTAAATTATACTCAAAAAGACATTGACTGTCAAGAAGTATTTTTTTCGCGGTCTAAGTTTATGAAAATCTAGACGAATCGTTCCAAGCAACGGAACCTTTTAAGTGTTCTTCTATCATAGGTGTTTTCCACTTATCATCTGTGATCGAACTTGTTCCTCTGGTCCATGTAAATAAATCATCTGATACCCCTTGAGCTGCCCAATAAGCATCTCGTCCTTCATAGTTTCGTTCAAATCTAAAAGATTTTTCAGTAAATCTATTTTCCTCTCCAATATAATTTGAATTATTATTTATTTCTCTTTTAAGAGCTCCTGTTGCAGAGTCAACAATAGAGTATTGAGGAGGAGCTACAGCTACATTTCCTCCGTTTCTACCTACATATTCACCGAAAAAATCAATATACTTTGAAAGACCTTGTCCTCTCATTGATGGAATAATTCCTGATCGAGTATCAAAACAATGTTGCTCTCCTGTGTAAGATGTAACTTGTTCTACTAAATAAATTATGCTTCCAAAAAGAGTGCCATTTTTTGCGAAAACTGACCAATGCTCTCTTGTTCCTGCAGTTATTTGATCTTCTACGGGAGTTCTAATATTCCAATGTACTAGATTGTAGCAAGCATTTGTCATATTTGAATACCAGGGTATTTCTGAATAACAGTCTAAAAAATGTTGTAAATCAAGAACATTTCCTTTCCTAGCTGTGTAGGTATCTCCTTTATGAACTAAAGTAACTAAATCATCTTGTACCGTGTCCGGCCATTTTTTGTGCATTTTTTTGTCTCCAACTATTTATTATGTACACAATATTCATTTGCAAAATAAGAGTGATCCTCTAAATTAACTGTAAAATTGTAAAGAGGAGTACTAGGATCTGCATCAACTGCAGTAATTTCCGTTATTTCTTCATACAGTCCATTACTTTTTAGTACCTTATCTCCAATTTGTAAAGCTCCATTTAGTTCATCATAAAGCTCTTCTCTTTCAAGTTTTGTTCTTTCTGGATCTATTGACTTCCATCCGTCTTCAGTCCTAAAAGGGTGTTCTGATGTTACGAAAGGATCTCCTCCATTTATAGAGTATAATTTTCTATCTCCTAGTGTTGTAGGATGTAAGTCCACCACCTCTGCGGTTCCTGTTTCTACAACTACTAAATCTCCTAATTCTATATCTTTTATTTGTTTTTTTGATCCATCTCTCATATCTATGAGAGTATTTTCTGTAAAACAACAAATCACAATTGAACCCTCTCTATTATTTATTAAACCATATCCAATGGTTACGGCTTTTCCTGAATCATCATGGGTTACTTTTATATTTGAAAAGTTTCCCTCTGTTACACTGCTTCCTCCACTTTCAGAAAAACGATTGCTTGAGTCAACCGTTATACTAGCGCTTACTGATTGTTTGTCACTCGCTATGTCTACTACAACTGTGCACGAATCTCCTGTGTTAGTAGATACAGTTATACTTGTATCATTTGCAGGTGAAGTGCTTCTATCCGCTCCTGTACCTGTACCTTGAAATACCTGATAAGAACAAAATGTTTGGCTGGCAGTTATAGAAACTGCTCCCTTTGATGCATTACTTTGAACCGTAGAAGCGGCAACACCATTTACATTACTAGTATCATTTGATGTATTATCTCCTGTTATATCTGCTCCATCAGTAACATTTCCAAGACCTACATCAGTAGCAGTAGTTCCAGAACGAATACTGCTTGCACTTAAGTTATCTACATTTGCAAGACCAACATCAGTCTTTGTAGTTCCAGAACGAATACTACTTGCACTTAAGTTATCTACATTTGAAAGACCAACATCAGTCTTTGTAGTTCCAGAACGAATACTACTTGCACTTAAGTTATCTACATTTCCAAGACCAACATCAGTTTTTGAAGTTCCGGAACGAATAGTAGAGGCACTTAAGTTATCTACACTTCCAAGACCTACATGAGTTTTGGTTACTCCTGCTACAGTTCCTGTAAAAGTAGGGTTTGCAAACATAGTTGATTTACTTTCATTTGTTACATTTCCAAGACCAACATCGCTAGCAGTAGTTCCAGCACGAATATTAGTAGCACTTAAGTTATCTACATTTCCAAGACCAACATCGGTCTTTGTAGTTCCAGAACGAATACTACTTGCACTTAAGTTATCTACACTTCCAAGACCTACATCTCCTTTTACAAATGTTACATCTTGAGTAGTTACTCCTGTTCCGGAGAGTCTTGCTGCTGTACCTGATTTTGTTAAAGAAATACTACTATTAAGAATTGCTCCCGGAGCGCCAGTTAAATCCGCCCGTACCTGAGCTGCATTAATTACATTTCCAAGACCAACATCTCCTTTTGCTAGAGTTACATCTTGGTCGCCTGTTCCGCCTCCTCCAAGACGCACAGAAGAACCAACCTTTGTTAAAGTAATTCCACTATTTAAAATACTAACTGAAGCATCATCAGGAGCTTGTCCCGCTCTCAGTCTTCCTATTTGTGTTCTTGCACTGCTGCTAAATGGATCAAGAGTTACAAAACTACCACCATCTGTTTTGAATCGAAGACGTCCTTCTTCTGTTACAAAATTATCAAGTTCTATTTTATTTGGTTTTACAGTAAAAGTTTTTCCACTACCTACTATATCAGCTTCTACAATCTCATCACGAATATCCTGTGAAGACTTATCTTCTGTATTTGCAAGTCCTACATCACTTTTTTCCTGAACATGAACAACAGGAGTTTCCCAAGTATAGTTAAAAGCAAACCCACTACTTATATTTCCTGTAAGCTCTGCTTTTCCTTTTGATGACCACAACTTTCTGCCATCATTCGGATTTGTAGGAGGACTATCGGACCACCCAGTAGGAATACCTCCATTTGTAAAGACACCTATTGCACTTGGAGTAGTCGGTTGATTTGTAGAGTACTGAAAAATAAAGTTTACATCTCCAACTCCTTTATCACCTATAGAAGGAGTGCTCCAGGAAAGAGTACCAGATACACCGCTTCCCGCGCTGCTTTCTGTTGCAAGAGCAGTACTTTGATATACAATTTTTCCAATTTCTGTTGAAGGTCTTGTCTGGCTCCAGCCAGCTGCAATACTTGCAATAACTCCTGAGCTAAAGTTATATGTTCCAGAAGTCGGAGTGGAAGGTTGAGATCCTCCGTATGCATTAAATTGATAGAATAGTGTTAACTCTCGTATTGCTGTACCAGAAACACCGTCTGCTCCAGTTTTTCCTTTTGATGCAGTGTAAACTAAATCAATAGTTTGTGCTGATCCTGTGCCAGTAAAGCTACTTGCAATTGTTGCTCGAAAAGTTGCTGTTCCAGTACTTGTTGAAGAAGGAAAGGCAGAAATAGTATAAACACCATTGTTATTTATAGAGGTAGTTATGCCTGACTGTGATACACGAGAAAAAGTCACGTTTGAGTTTGAGCTTACATCTACTCCATCTTTTGTTACTGTGAAAGTACCGCCACCGGCAGTAAGATCTGATGAAGAAATATTTCCAGATACATCTGCCGTAAAACTGTGGCTGCTATTTGTTAGCTCTCCCTTGATAACAGGAGAGGAGCTTTTTGCTTTTGAAATCGTATATGTTTTTTCTACTATTACATTATTTTGGGTACCTGCTGTTGCTGCTGGAACAACTGCTCTGAATAAAGCTGTTCCTCCAGTATTTGCATCAGGAAAATTTGTAACTGTATAAGTGCCTGAACTAGAGCCAATTGACATATCCACGCCACTTTCAGAAACAACAGAAAAAGTACAAGAAGTAGTCACATTTGTACCACCTACAAATACTCGGAAATCTCCTCCGGCTGCACCCACATTTGATGAGCCTTCAAAGTTTGCTCCAACAGTATGTGCTTCATTTGTAAGAAATCCTGTAACAGCATCAGAACCATCTTGTACACCATAAATAGATACTGAATCTTCCGCTACAATTGCTCCTGAAGCACTATTCTCACGAATCTGAAGCTTGATTGTTTTTGTAGCTCCGATAGCAGGCTCATCACTATCTGCAAGCGTAAAAGATTTTGTTGGAGGGGTTCCAGATCCCACAGCAGAAGCTTGAGCACTTAGTCCATTTACAAAAAATTCAAAATAGGGAGTAGTAGCTCCAAAATTTCTGGCAGTTCCAGTAAAAGTAAGAGAATCGGATTCGGTTCCAGCAGTAGAATAATTTATAACATATTTATTTGCGACGAGTTCAGCAGTCTTTCCAAACTCACCTCTCTTTGATTTTGTGAAAGTTTGAATTTTTTCAAAAGTTCTTTCCGTGCCAATAGCATCCTTTACAATAATTGAGTATGTAATTGTACCAGTATCGCCTGGCATCGCAGTAATGTTTGCTTGAGAATAAATATTTGTGCCTTCTGTTGCTGCTCCGGCAGTTACTCCAGACACTGTTGCACTTGCAATTCGAAAAGAATTATTTTGATAAGGAGAAGCATTGTCATAGGTAATAGGACTTCCTCCAGTGATAAATACTTTTATCGCTGTTCCTGTATTCGCAAAACTAGATACAGTTCCTGCTTCATCTGCTACTACAGTAGCATTATCATTTGACATTGAAATTGAAATGCCATCTACCGCGCCTGCAGCACTTCCTACAGCCGCTCCTGTTGCAGATGAGGGTTCAAATGTAGAAAATACCTCTGTAGGTGCTATTCCACCGATTCGTTGTTGTGGACGATTTACAGCATATCGAATCCAATAGTATCGTTCTGTAAGACCCTCTTCTATGATTGGATCTGTGAATGTATCGCTTTTTGAAAGACCAATCTTTTTCAGGCTTGAGTGAGAGCGATTATTGCTTGTTGCTCTATAAATTTCTACAGTTGAAGTAGCTGAATTAAATGTACTTGGATTTACCCAATCAAGCTGTATTCCGCCTCTTTTATTGTTTGTTGCAGAAAGACTCGTAGGTGGAGGTGGAGCAGCTTTGTTTGCAGTGCTACCGTCGACTCCTTTAATAGTTGTTCTCTCTGGAATAATTAAGTAAGAATTATCATCATGTTCTTCGGCAGTAACCTGTACAAGACAATTATCAGTAAAAGTTAAATTAGTAATTCTATAAAGTTTATTTGACCAACCGAAACGAGAGTTAGTAATTCTTATAATATCTCCCGCACTATGTAGTAGACCTTTTGGCCCCATAGTAAAGTTAACTTTTAAACTTGCTCTTGATTGATCCAAATATTGTTTTGCATTTATTCTTGCATTATAATAGTTTGTAATATCTGGAGTTTGTACTTTGCCATCTTTCTTTATGCTTCTATCTTGTTTAAGATAAGTAGAGTTAAACATTGAGATTTGTCTACTTTCAAATCTATTTTGAGGATCTTCTATGCTTACACTTACAGAGTTGTACGTCCCTTTTTGTCCTCTATCTTCAACATTTATTTGACCAATAATATCCTCATCACCAATATCATCAATAGTATAAGTTATACCATCGACTGTTTCTGTAACAGGATCTTCAGAAGCTTTTTCAATTGCTAAAGAGTATTTTCCTGCGGAATATCGTAATACACCATTGAATTGGTTTAACATTGTATTTACATTTTCAAATACAGGACGAGAAGTATCAATTACAGTATTTAACTGGTGCCGAGTTACATGACGTTGATTTTGTGCATCCCAGCCAAGAAATCTCCAATATTTTACATCATCTCCATCATATAGAGAATAGCCAGATGAAGAATCTTCACTTCCTGCAGCACCAACTTTAACAACTGGATTTCCATCAAATGTTGCTTTACTTTTTGTAATTTCTACGCTAACATTTGTAGACGTATTTTTCTTAGTAATATTTAAACTACTTACAGAGCTAGTAGTTGAAGGAGTACTAGATATAACACCATTTGAACTTGCTTGATGTAATGCACCTTCATAGTAATATAACTCTCCACTATAAAAATACTTCCAATTTTCCCACCTATGAGCTAACTTTCCAGATACTTTTGTAAAGACAGTATTGTATCTTCCACTCTCAATTTCAGTAGAGCTTTTTACAACACCATACCAAAGAACTTTACCACTAACCGTAAATAAATACTCATCCGTTGCAGTTAGTGAGGATGTTGTTACAAGGGTTACATCTGAACGAGTATCACAGTCTCGAGCAGCAGCCAAGAAAGATTCCAGATCAATATCTGTATCAATATCTAATTCTCTTCCATAGGTATCATTTGTTAGATAGTCAAGAAGCTGCATAGCAGGATTTAAACTTATTCGAGTATCCTCAGGTCCATCCTCTGCTACAGAAGAAAGCATTTCATAACTATCTGTAGATTCTGGAATTACAGCAGCATCTATCACTTCTTCTACCTGCATTACATTGTCAGATAGAGACTGTTTAATTCTTAATTTTGCATAACCTCTTTTTCTTTTCTTTTTCTTTGGATAGCTTCCATCCGGCCACTTCTTTTTAAACTTTAACCATTTTCCTGGACCACCGCCAGTAGGAACCTTATCTAGTTGAATAGCATCTTTTACTACTACTTTCTTTGATACAAGTGTGGAAGAGTTTGTGCCCGTATTTCCTATATTTGTTACGGTATTTGATCCAGAAGTATGATTAAAAACTTGATACTCTGAAACTAAATCTCTTCCAAAGTTTCCTGCACCTCCGCCATTCTCATGAATTGCAACTGTACTATCTGTAGGATTGATTGCAGTTTTGAATGCAGAACTTGCTGAAGACATTGTAATATCAGCCCCAGTATTTCCAGAACTTGCTGAAGCACTTGTAATGGTAGCTTCTAGTTTTCCACCAACATTTCCACTATCCTGTACATCATCCCAGGTTCTTAAAAATATACTATTTAACCCTGCTTTTTGTACATAGAAAGAAGTAACAGGAGTTACTGTAGGCGGATTCGTAGAATTATCTGTAATTGTTAGTGTAGGTTTGTCCCTTAGTCTAACACGGGCTTCTTGAGCACCAGAAGTAGTAGTAATATAATAAATATCTGCAATTACATTATACTGTCCATCTAAAACCGTATCATCACTTGTTCTTTTTAAAGTTACTAAATCTCCAATATTATAAGTGTTGAGATTTGCAGAGCCATAGCTTGAATGAAGTTCATAAGAATGATCATAGTTAAAACAATCTATAGGCTTTCCTCGCATAACGAATTCAGGCGTAGGAATTGTTGTTTCACCCTCAGATATTCTAAATCTACAAACAGCATATGCAGTATCTAATAGTTGATGTTCTGCTCCCCAGTAGTCTTCTGTTCCTTCATAGTAATCATTTCCAACTTTAAAATTTGATCTATTTTGTACAAGTAGTGCGTTTGCTTTTTGATTATGCTTTCCAGATTGAAATTGTAAAAGAGTATCAATTGGAACATCAAAAAATGCACCTTTACCGTGTGTAATACCTGCACCCTGAGTACTTGCACTAGCTGCGCTTGGATTTGTTGTATTTACAGTAGATAAAGTTGCATCAACATAAGAAGTTTGAGAACGATTACCCCAGCCTCCCCAGCCACCTTTTACGCCGCTAGCTCCGGGAGATTCAGAATGTCCAATAACATTAAAGGTTGCACCTGTTGTTATTGTTTTTGAGTCAAGAGTATCACCTCGATCTGCTCTTCCATAACAAAGAACGTCTACAGTATTTTCTGATGTTTGCGAACTTCTTGTATCAAAATCATTTCCATCTATACAGACAGAAGGAGTTCCATCGAAGTGAATATCATAAATACCTCCGACTTCTCCTTCACAAATTGCATATGCAACAAAAACTGTAGATGCATCAGTTCTTAGTGTATCTACAAATACTGGAATGCCAGAAACTTTTCCAACACCATAAATTACAGGTAAGTATTTTGCATCTAAGTTAAATCGAAGATCTGCTTCTCTTTCTTCTTGTACTTGATATTCTTGTTGACTATATTCAGTCTTTAATCCAAACCACTTCTTTTTCTTTTTGAGTCTTGTTTTTGTTACACTTACATCATAAGTTGCAATTAAATTTACAGCTTGTTCACTGTGTAAGAAGCCTAAGTCATGCTCGTAAGCTGCTTTTTTCAGTGCAGTAGGATCAGAGGTTCCATCGGGATTTAGTGCACGGTGGTGTGTATCAGAAGTAAGTCTTCCATTTACTCGTACAAAATCTCCCCAGTGACTTGTAAGTCCCCAAGAAATAGTAGTATCTTTTTCTGGTGATTCTGTGAGCTTTGCAGTTGCAATTATTCCCTTAAAAATTAAAAAAGGAGCACCTATAATATCTCCAGCATTATATGTAACACTATTTATAACTGTTGTTTCAGTTGCTATATGTGCTTTATAAATAAATACGTCTCGATTTATATATCGAGCATAAGAGGTTGCAGCTCGATTTGTAAGAACAGACTCTATTTCTGGACTATCAAAGTTTACAGAATACAGCACTCCGTTCTCAGCTGTAAGAGCTGTTGGATACTCTGGAAGATCATCGTCATCACTTGTGCTATCATCCTTAAAAGTTGGTGTTACATGAGCGGTTAAGTTTCCATTTGAAAATCTATCTATTCGTGCTCTTTGAGTATCATTTGCACCTGATCCTGAAAGAAGATGAATTACATCTCCTTCTCGAAAACCATTTTCTACAAAATCAACTGTTGCTGTAATTGTATTCGATGCAGTAATTGTTAGTGCTGATTGAAAAGATATTCCAAGAGCAGAGCCTGCTAAAGTAAGATTTATATTTGAGGCTTTTGCTGTAGTTGACTCCCCAACGCTTCCAACTTTTAAAAGTTTATTTGCAATATATGTTTGAGCACCATTTGAAACTGTAGTATTTTGGTTTGGATAAGTGCTTCCATCATCAAAAATAATATCATGAGATCCATCAGTAATATAAGAGTAGTCTGTTGCCTGACCTCTTGTATCTCCTTCGGCTGTTTTTATCGGTTTTTCAAATTTTACTAAATGTGCATACGCAAAAGAATCCCCTCTAAGTAATGAATGGGTTATTGCTGTATTTTTTGCATTATCTGATAAAAGTCTACGAACAGCCATTACTGAGCCTCCTCCAAACTCAGAGAGTATTCATATAAGTTATTTGTATTCAAAGAATATTGTTGAACATCATTTGCAAGTATAACTCTTATTTTTGGATTTAAAAATATAAATTGTCCTACTGAGCTTACACTTCGTGATAATCCGGGAGTAAAATGTAGTCGCACTTGAGTGCTTCCAGGTTGAGAAGTACCGCTTTGATAATCTGAAGAAGTTTCGACTCTTGTAACCATATAAGCTTTTAAATGGTTTGAATTATTTGAATCATTTATTGTAAATAAATCTCCAGGTCTAGGAGTACCATTTGAAGTGTTGCTATATCCAGATCTTGAAATCAGAGCTGAAGTAACACCTGCTGCAAGTGTAGAACTTCCATCTACAGATAATATATTTGATCCACTTGCATTTAACCAAGTATTAAAGTTAGAGTCTCTTGGAGCATTATACTGAGGGAGCTGTACAAAAAATGGATTTACTGCTCCTCGTCTATTTAGTAAAAAAGCGTAGATTGGATCAAACTGAGTTTGAGTCATTGGATTATACTTGATTGCAATTTTCCATTTATGTGCTGCAATACTTCGAGCAAGAACACGTCCTGAGTTTGTACGATCTCTTAGATTGGGCTGCTCTGAAGTTAATTGAACAGAAGCGTATCCGGGACCAAACGCAGACCCCGCATTTGCAGATTTTGTATCTCCTGCATAGGAGATACGGTTATCTGGATCCGGTAAAGTATTCTGAATTTCTGCTAGTGTAAATGTAGCCATTAGTACCTACTTACGCCCCCTGCTGAAGGAGTATAAATTGAAGTATCCACTTCCTCTAAAAATCCTTGCCCATAAGAGTTTGCACCCTCTCTTATCATTCCAATTATATTTCCTCTTTGTGCTACAAGTATATCTTCAACACCAGATGCATCTATAGTATTAATATTAAATGTTGCATTTACTGGAGCACCCGCTGCCATATCATCATTTGGTACAATTGTTCCAGGAGCAGTAGGCACAAATAACTCTGGGCCTTGTTCGCCTACTACATAGCCTGTTGTTTCTCCGCCTGCTGCACGGTATCGAGCACCTGCAAAAGCTGGTTTAAAGTTTTCAGGTCCACCAGTTCCACTTTCTCCTCGCATATAGGCAAGCTCCCCTCTTGACGATTGAGAGCTTGCAAGATCAACAGTGTTTCTTCTATTTCCAGCAGATATACTTGTGGGCCCTGCTGCTCCTGCTGAAGCGGCTCCGCTATTATAACTCATGCCGGATATTATTGCAATTTGTGCTGCACCCATAGCAGCAATAAGTCCTGCTAGCACAAAAGCAAATGGCCCCATATAGGGAATTGTAGAAAGAGCCCCAGCAACACCAGCTGCGGTAGAAACAACAGCATTTGCTAGTTGTAATTTTTTATTTGTTTCAAATTGTTTCCTAGCCATTGACTCTTTTTTGGCTTCTAATTTTTGTAATCTAGCAACACTTTCTGCAGATTTTCCATCTCTTTTCTTTTCTGCATCTATTTCTGCCTGTATTCCGGCGATTCTATTTCTACTTGCAGCATTATATACATTTGTTACAGCACTCAAAGATTGAGATACTGCTCCAAAAAAGGCCGCCGCTTTAGCAGCTTTTTCAGCAAGTTCTACCTCTTGTATACTTGTTCCAAGATCAATCATATCCTGTGCGCTTAGAGCAGCAAAGTTCTTTGTAGCGTCTTGCATTTGCTGAAAAGCAGTAATCCAAGCCGAAGAAATCATAAAGGCTGCTTCAGCAATTGTGGCTACAAGCTCTCCTTCAGTTCCTAGCTCTTTTAAAGAGGCGGTAAAAGGACTTATCGCTTCTGCTGTAATAGATAGATAACTTTGAGCCATTGCAGCATTAATAGTGTCTAGCTTGCTTTTTATTCTAGCAATTGCTTCATCATATCCGGATAAATCAACTTCGGATGCACCTTGTGCTGCTTCTTTATCTCGTGTTTCTTTAGCAAATTGTAGCTCTTCTTCAAGAGCTTTTTTATCTATTCCAAGGACACTACCAGCACCAACTTCTGATTGAAAGCGACTCAAAGCTTTTTCAACTGCTGCCATAATTTGAGGAGCACCAGCAACAGATTTTTCTATTCCAAGAGCAGTTTGAACAGAAACATTTCTTGACATTTTAAGTATTTTTAATTCTGTTTCTGCTGCTTTTACTTTTGCTCTTGCTCCACTGATAGCAGTGTTATTTAATTCCTCTTGTTTTTTAATTATATTATCTACTGCATCTTCATCAATACCTCTCGCCAAAAGACTCATTCTCAAAATTTCTTTTTCTAACTCTAATCTGGAAATTGTAAAGTTTACTTCTTGTTTGGCAGCAGCTACTTTTAACTCTGCTTGTTTTACAGAAGCCTCAAATAATTCATTTTCTGTTTGAATAGCTCCTCGGCCTCTTGCAATATTTGCTACCTGTTGATCAAACTTTAATTGTTTTAACTTTGCTTTTTCTATTTGTTGCTCTATCTTAAATGCTGCATTTCTATTATGTAAGATTTGTAAACTTACTTTCTGTTGAATTTGATCGAGAGAAAGTTCTTTTGTTTTTGTATTAGCAATATCATTTTCAATTTTTTGAAGGTTAATTGCTTTATTTACAAGATCCTGCTTTCCACTATTTAAAGCCTCTTCTATCGTTAACTGTTGTCCTCCATCATTTAACGCTTTTCTTGCTGCAGTTGCTTGATGCTGTAAATTAACGAGCTGCTGTTCTACAAGGTCATTTTGTCTGTTTAGGCTTACTTCTATTCCTGCTGTATTTTCTTTTGATACTTTTTTCAGTGCATTTAACTGACGAGTAATTAGATCTGTTCTTACTTTTTCGTTACGAATTAACTTATCTTGTAGTTTAGTTTGATTTACAAATTCAGTAACAATTCTTTGCTGCTCTTCTGAGGACTTTCCGGTTAATTGTAAATACTCTTTTAAGGATTCTGGAAGTTTATCAAGTTCATCAGCAATTGCTTTTGCTCCATCTTTTCTACCTTCTAAATCTTTGAAAGACTGTACAACTGGATCCATTTTATTAATAATTTTTGTAAGTGCTGTATCGGAGCCTTCAAAAGATTTTATAAATTTAGCTACTTCTTCTCCGGAGTCTTTTACGCTTGAACGCAAAGATTGTACTGCATTTGAAGCTTTAACTGTTGCTACTGTTCCTCTTTCTACGGACAGTCTAAAAATTTCTAGTAAATCGGCAGTTGTGAGTGCTTCTGCGCCTGTGCCTGCAACTTCTGTTACTATTGCTTGAAAAGCAGGAGGAAAGTTATTTAAATTTTCTAAAAGTTTACTTCCTTCTCCAAGACTTCCACCGGCAGCAGTTATAAAATCATTTATGTTTGCACTGCCCAGCAGTCTTCCGAGTTCAGTTGCAGCTTCTCCTCCTTCTTCTAAAATTCCTCTAAATGCGTTGAAAGAGCTTCCTGTTGCTTCTAGAGCTGCATCAATAGATGTCCCACCTTTTAGAGTTAACGCAGTTTGATCTTGAAACTCTTTAAGAGCAACTTTTGCTTCCTTAAGCATTATAAGACCGCCTTTTCCATCGTCTTCAAAAAGTTGTATTGTTTCTTTTCCTGCTGCCCGTAAAATCGCATTTATAAATCGTTGAAGTTCTATTAATATAGGTTTTGCACTTTCTACAGCCTCTAAAAGACTTACTTTCATTGAAAGCATAGACTCTACTAAACTATCTTTTAATCTACCAAAAAATCTTTCTATTTTTGTACCAAAGCCACTAAGTATAGTTGTTACGGCTTCTATTAATCTTCCAAAAACAGACATTTCTTTATTGGCTTCTTCTTGTGCTTTTTTAGACTTTACAAGAGCTTTATTTATTCCGTCTATTGCTGTTCCCTGTGCTCTTATCTTATCAAAAGCATCTGCTGCTTTGTCTCTTGCAAGCTCTGCAGATTCGCCATATTGTTCAATGGAAGCTTTGGCGGCTTTATTTGCTCGAGCAAGATTTATTGTGGCACCTTCCATGTTGCCAAAGAATTCAATAACTCCGCTTATTGCTCCGCGCACCAACTCAAATGCAACTACTAATTGTCCATATATTGGTATAGCTGCTGTTATGCCTTTAAGTGCAGTTCTTGCTGTCAATCCAAAAGACTTAAAGGCGACTCCGCCTTTCCCCAGGGCAGCACTTAAAAATGGTATTCTTTTGCCAAACATTAAAGTAGCAGTATCTGCCTCTTTCATTCTCTTTCTATATCGCCCACCGGCTTTTACAGAAAGAGACAGCTGCTTTCGGAAGTTTTTAAAGGACATATCTTTATCAAGACTGCCCATAATTCTGCTTTCAACTCCAGCAAGCTGTTTATCTGCCACAGCAGTGCCTATGCCGCCGCCTTGTCCGGCCTGCTGCTTTCTTAGTTGAATATTTTGCTGAAGTAAAGGTATTTGTTGCTTAAGATTCTCTATTTCTTTTTTGTACCTTTTTGCTGTTTTTTCACTGACATTATTTATTGCATTTTGTCGTGAGAGTAATCTAGCCTGCAATTTTTCTTGTAGTGCTTGGCTTTCTTTTAGTGGTAAATTTCCTTTTTTGATTTCATCCATCAAATCCTTTTCTTGGTCAGTTAAGTATTTTTTATTTGTAAGAAGTTTTTGGTTTGATTTAACTGCTTCGTCTGTTCTCTTCTTTTCAGCACTTATCATACCCAAAGCACTTGCTGCCGCAGCCTGAGCTTTAGCAGAAAACTCACCAAGAAAGGGCAACATTTGATTTATTATACCTTTTGACAGCACAGCGATAAGACCAGCAAGAGCAACTTGACTTCCTGCTAAAAAGCGGGCTAAAGGCTCGAGTGCTGATGAAATAAATCCTGTAACAGTATGTCCTAGATCTTGAAAAGTTGCTGCCAGTTGAGTAAATCCACTTACATCTTGATTATTTAGTGCATTATATTTTTCAATACCTTGTTCAATGGTTGCATTTGCAAATGCTTGTGTTCGCTGAAAAGAACTCAAACTATCTGCAGAAACTCCCAATTGAGCTGCATACTTTCCAACAGCATCATCAAGTCGAACAATAATACCTAATTCATCCAATATTTCTGGCTCTAGTTTTGCTACACCTCGTGTCAATCTGTCTGTTGCATCTCCTACATCTCTTCCTAAAGCTGATGCAGCATTTTTTGCAACCATAGCTAGTTCATTTAGAGTGGTTGGATCAAAACCAGCAGAAGTTCCAACGGCTGCTGTCTTTAATGCTTGTTCCATAGAAATTGCATTGTCAGTAACTCCTCTAAGACTCTCTGCCAAAGAAATAAGGTTTTGACCAGACTTTTGTCCGAGAATTTCTAAAGAGTTAATCATTGTTTGGAGCTGAGCAGCTCGTTGAAGTGCGTTAAAGGCTGCAGTAGCGGCAAACACGTTCGCGGCAAGAGTAGCATATGCAGCAACAAGACCAGAGGAGCCTGTGCCTCCTCCGATCTCGTTTTTCATTTTTGAAAAAGCTTTTGTTCCATTAGCAGTAGCTCCGGCTACTCCTTTTTGTCCTTTATGAAACTGCCCCTGCTTTTTTCTTACATTATCGGTGCTTTTTCCTAATTTATCTACTTCGCTGGCAGCAGCACCCGCTTCTCTACCAACAATTTGAAGAGAACCAGCATCATCTACTTTGAGGATAAGTTGAATTTCGTTTGCCACTATTTGATTGCCTTTTCAGCTTGTCGTGCTGCCGCTTCATTTCTTCTGAAGCCTTTTTAATTGCTCTTGCATCTAACCATGCAAGTAAACTAAGAAAATATTCTTTATCTTCTATCTCATACAAATCCATATAATGAGATAGATTTGTATAGTCTTTTCCAGTATAACCAATATCTGCGTATATTCTATCCCCTAACATATTGAAAGTATTAAGAGCGTATATAACTATATCAGGAAAATCTTCTGTATCTGGAGGAATTTCTTCCTGCACCGGCTCATTTCCCATTTGTTCACACATTTCAAGATAACGATCTCTCGTCATTCCTGTATCTGCGTTATTCATCATCCTTTCGAGGCGTTTTAGGCACTCTTGCTTTTGATCTTCCACGAAAGTTATCTAAATCAAAGACTACCTCATTGAGCCACGTATCAAATTCTGTTGAGTTACTAACTAATTGTTCTGCATTGTCTTCGGAGTAGTTTACCTCTGTAGAGGGATCTTGATCTCCTGTATCAATTAAAATAAGAGTTTCAAGATGCTCAAGAGTTAATCCTTTCCAACTTTTTATGACACCTCTTGCAAATTCTTCTACAAATTTATCTTCATCAAGTACTTCACTTAGTTGACGAGTTTTTCTATCAAATTTTTGACTCGTGCATCTTTTACGAAGATTAGTTAGTTCTTTTCGTGACAAGTTTGTCACCTCGACGGAAAATCCGTCTAATCCAGGAAAGTCGATCCAAGCAGACTTGGAATCAACCATAAGTTTTTTAAGTTCCATCTAAAATGACCTCCATCAGTCAGTTGTATAATTAAGTATAGAAGATAAGTTTGTAGGATTTGCAACAAGCCTCCAATCGGTATTTTGTACAAAAATTGAACCTACTCCTACTCTGTTTGTAAAACTGCAGGTTGCAGGTCCAAAAGAAAATCCTCGAAAAGATGACCCTGTACCGTTGCCTGCTTTCAGCGTTAATGTTGCATCAGTATCCCACTGTTGCAATAATGCTGTATTTTTATCAGTTAAAAACTGAGAAATAGATCCCGCAAGAGTGCGTTTTTGGAAGGAAAAAGAGGAAGGATACATAGAAGAACTAGCATCTGTTGCTGAAAGAGCAGAATGCAAAGTTTTATAATCATTCCACTTACCTTCATTTTGTAGTTCCATACTTACACTTACTATATTTGTAAGAGTAACGTTAGAGCCTCCATATGCTATTATTGCTTCTATCGCAGGGGTGGCAATATACGTTCTACTACTAGAACGAGACTGCGCGCTTCCAGGTATGTTATACGAAGATGCGCTTCCTACTCTGCTTACTTTTACTGCTTCTCCTTGAATCGCAATACTCAGGGGTCGTGATCTCTCGATGACAAAATTACCATTTGTAATTACGCAACTTTCAATTTTGAAAACAGCTTCTTTTGTTTTAACATATAAATCAAACGTTGTCAAATCAGTAGTAGGATTTATTAACAATGTTTCAACTATAGTAAAATCATTTTCTGCCAAAGCTGGGACAGTAAATGAAAAATCTGCTGGGTTAGCCGTATTTATAACTGAGCCTTCAAACTTATTTGCTTGTTGATGCAAAGTTTTTACAGAATAATTATTCTGTGCAAAGTTTTGACTAAAGTCAATCTCACTTATATCTATGCTATATCGTTGATTATTATGAACAAGAAATAGCTCTGCTTCTTTTAAAAAATTATAACTTGACATAATATCCCAGATAAAAAGAGGGGCTCAAAAAGAACCCCTCACTTTTTATAACCTATAGTATAGTCGAAACCAAGAAAAATGTCAAGAACTATTTTTTCAGAGGTTATTACTTACCGACATACTTTAAGGTAATTTCATCCGCTTCACCAATATTAGATCCTAATCCGTGGAAATTGGTCTCCAACGAAATAACATCATCAATTGAGTGCGAAGGTATTTCTAAGTGGCATCGATCAATTGCAAACTCAAGACGCGGAGTACTTGCAGTACCGCCAACATCAAACTTCAGTTCAAATTCGTTAATAACCGTCGTTACGTCTTGAACCAAGTCTTCAAATAAGTTTTTACTCTTATTCGTTGCTGCATCAGAAGATCCTAAGTAACAAGTAAAGCTGCCTGTTACAGTACGAGTACCGGTTACGTGTTCTATTGGCTGGTTTACTCGTCCTAATTCCTCTGGAGTTAAGAAAGTAATATTATTACTAATCGTAATATTGCCCGCCGTAATAGCAACTGCATAACTTGTTTCATATGTTACTGCAGTGTTGTTTGCCTTGAATGTTGCATCAGGAGCAAGAGTCAACTGGGTCAAACGATTTCGAATAAAGTTATCTGTTGTAGTTGTTCCTTCATCAATCGTATGGTTCCAGTTACCTGTGCCTGTTCCAGAAGATACATAGAAAGAGTCTGAGTCATTTGTATCAATCCAAATCTCATTTGCAGCACTTGCACTTGGAGCATTGTCTTGTGCCGTAAACCCTGAAGTATCGGTAATATCAGTAATTTGTCCAGCAAATCCCGACCAGTTAATTGTAGCAATACCATCAATTTCAAAATCAATAGAGGCTTCATTGATTACAGCATTTGATAGCTTGTAAACAAGTCGTCCTGCACTTCGATCACTAAGTACGAAGTATACATCGAATGTTGATAAAGATGATCTATTTGAGTCAAAAAAGTTAATATCAAGATCGGTTGTATCGCTTGTATATGCTTCACTGGTTACGGTAAGGACTAAGCTTGCACTTCCACCACCAATTGCTGCTGGAGCGATTGTAATTGTAGATCCAGTATTAAAACCAATACCACGGTCTGTAACAACACTACTTGCTACTCCACTTCCATTCACTGTTACAGTAATAGTTGCAGAAGCAGGAACATTTGAACCATTGCTTCCAATCGTAACATTTGTTCCAGGAACAGCAACAGTATAAGTACCTGCACTTCTTCCTGCATCGGTTCCACCAGAAGTTGTTGCAATTGAAGTAATAGCACCACCATTGGCTCCATGCTTCCACTTGTATGCAGCCGGATCATATACGTTCTGGCTTCCCATACATACCCACAATACTTCTTCTACTGCGTGATGATTGTTTGCAGTGTTGTCGGCCTTACCAACACCACTATTATAGGCAGAACCACCTGCCGCTTTAAAAGGTCTCATATAAGTAGAGAATGAGAATTCCGCAGCAGAAAGTGAGTCAGTAAACATTTTTCGTCCACGACGGCTTCGACCGCTTGCGTCTTCCATTTCATTCAGAGTTATTTCTGAAGCATTTGTAGCCTGTGAAAAACTAAAACCGTCAAGGACAGGAACCGTCCATGCTCGGTTGTTTTGCACAATATACATTCTACTATCTCTACTAAAATGCAAAAATTCAGCCATAGTAATCTCCTAAGCTATCTTGAAAAGACTTGGACGTGAACGTCTGTTCGTGCCAGTATTTTCTAATATCGAACCTCTATAATCATCTCTCCGA
>MDSZ01230014.1_pt1 | contig 18581 bp, 7 predicted proteins | sample 811201 | NCBI WGS metagenome assembly MDSZ01 (sample SAMN05326647, study PRJNA326480) | marine metagenome | isolation source: seawater | place: Indian Ocean: North | collected 2010
AGAGGTGCATTATATATTATAATTATTTGCAATATTTCTACGGAAGTCAAATTATTGATAATCAACAAATTGCTTTGATTTCAGGGGTAGGTCATGATTACAACGGTATTTTTAGTTCATCATGTGGAAGGAGTGCTGTTTTTAACTACGGTGATTGCGAACAGTATAATAATTTAGTATTACCAACATCAAATTTTTCTTCGAATAATAATGTTGGCACCTACCCTTATCCTGTGAATTTTATAAATGAATCTGTGGCTGGTACACACCCTCTTTCATCTTTCAATTGGATTATAAATGATAGTTTAATCTCTTCAAGTGAAAATTTTAGCCATACTTTTTCTTATCCAGGTCTATTTGATGTAAGTATGATTGCTTTCGACCAGGTAGGCTTTAGCGATACCTCTGTTTATCAATCATTGGTACAGATTGACACACTGTATGGAGACATTGACTGGGATGCTGAAGTCACAGATAATGATGCTAGTTTAGTACTAAGTCACATAACAGGTGATGAATTACTGAGTCCTCTCCAACAGGCGACTGGTGACGCAAGTAACAGCGCTAGCCTTTCGGCTTTCGATGCTAGTCTTATGTTACAATTTATTTCTGGGAATCTTGATGGTATACCGATTGATAATTCTGATTCCTTTATTGCAAATGGGGATTTACAAGCTCCTGAAATATTGGGCGAAGTAGGTGAAATAGTGACAATTCCCATTTCCATAGAAAATTCAAATAATCTTTATAGCTTTTCGATATCCTTTACATATAATAACGTGCAATTAGAATCGGGATCGGTCTATTTAGGTACAATTTCTGATTATGGTTTTTTGGTTGAATCTTCGGTATCGGATTCAGGCTCAATTATAGTTTCAGGTGCCAGCCCAACATCTATCGATGGAGATTTAGATTTATTGACTATGTATTTTATTCCAACGGAATTTGAGAATGGTCAACTAGAGATTGAGTGTAACCAAATAATGCTAAATGAAGTGATGCAGACTCAGAGTTTTAGCATATTAATCAATAATCAATTACAGATAGAAAATGAAGTAACACCAAATCGTATTAGTTTAGAAAATAATTTTCCAAATCCGTTTAATGATAACACCTCAATTAGGTTTTATGGAGATTTAAATAAAAACACATATCTCTATATTCATGATATAAAAGGCAATTTAGTTAAAGTATTAATTGATAATAAAAAGGCGGTAGGGAAGAAGACAATATACTGGGGTGGGAAAAACGATCTAGGGATAAGGGTACAATCAGGTATTTATTTTTATACTTTAGAAATAGAAGGGATCAAAACTACAAAAAAGATGTTGCTTTTAAAATAGGGAGCATTAATAATAAATTAATAATAATTATCTTAATTTAAAAATGGTCATAAAATGAAATTAAAAACATACTTTCTTAACTTTTTTTTCTTGATCTCGATTTCATATGCTCAAATTGTTGATCTATTTATTAGCGACTGGTACATTGGTTGGAGGGGGCAAGATGTCTACAATAATCTTATAGAAATATATAATCCTAAAGAAGTGGGTGTTGACCTTTCTCACTACATGTTTAGAAGAACGCAGAATGGATCTGATTGGCAGGTTGGGGAAGGTCTTTTAAGAATTGGGGGTACCATTCCTGCTGGAGAGACCTTCACTATCACCAGAGCGGCTGCAAATGAGCACCTAATTAACTGTGCTAACCTTACCTATGAAAACGGTGATCCAGCGGGTTATGTGGATGAAAACATTTTTTTAAAGCAAAGTGGAGATGATGCTGTTGGTATTTTTTACATTGGGGAGCAAGATAATGATGACACTCTTTCATGGATTGAGAGCGCTTATCTACTAGATGCAGTTGGTAGTCCAAATGAAGATCCTGGTAACGCTTGGGACGTTTCAGGTATTCCAGAAGCTACAAGGTATTATATTTTGCAAAGAAAATTTGATGTTTGCGGAGGTAATGGGGGAGACTGGAATTCCTCTCGTGGGTGTATAAATGATAACTGCACTCAAACCGCTCCAGCTCTTAGTGAGTGGGAGGTAATTGGTTGTGCTTTGGACACTGGTGGACCAGATGCTGAACCTGATGGAGATGTTGAAGAAGCGTCCGATGCTGAGGCTGACATGCTAGTAATCTGTGATGCTCATGGGTATTTATGCTTAGAGGCTCCAAATAGTCCCCCAGGATCATTTGCACTTCAGGAACCTGTTAGCTCTTCTATTTTGAATGTCAATTCTGACAATTCGAATGAAACAGTTAACTTTTCATGGTTAGAGTCATATGATCCAGATGGAGATAACTTACAATATGTTTTTAGTCTATGGACTTCTGATGGACACGGAAGTGATCCTGCTGGAACGGTATATTATCAATTTGAATTAGAAAATGAGTTAAGCCTTGATATTAATTTAAATGAGTTGTTCGAGCTTGTCAGCGAAGAATTTCCTAATAACAACTGTCTTTGGGATGTAACAGTAGCTGATCTTGAGCATTTAACTGAATCAAGTAATGGTCCTTTTTCTTTAGAAATTATTTTGAATGATGATTCTGGACAAAATCAGCCGCCTACTGAGTTTGAAATTTCATCCCCTGATGATTATTACCTGTTTTATCTCTATCCAAATAACCTGGAGCAAACAGTAACATTTGGATGGGGAATGTCTGAAGATCCTGATGGTGAAAATATAACCTACCTTCACACCATGAGTTTTTCAGAGACGCTATCTGACCCCATCGAAGAAATCAACATAGAGTCTAATAGTATGGAAGTGCCCTTGCAGGAGTTTTACGATCTCCTAATCAGCCAAGATGTAGCTGATGCTGCTATTTACTGGGATGTTAGATCCAGCGATGGACAGCTTGAGCGATTATCAAGTAATGGTCCTTTTATGTTTTACTGTTATTTAAGTGAAGACCCAACCAATAATGAAGAAACATATTCAGATCTTTTTATTACTGATTGGTATGTTGGATATAGGGGCAGCCCTACTTATAATACTGCCGTTGAGCTATACAACCCAAAAGATGAGCCAATAGATTTATCTGATTATATTTTGCGCCGAACTGCGAATGGTAGTCATTGGATGGAGACCAGTTGGATAAGATTAGATGGTATTCTTCCTCCAAATACTACGTATGTTTTATCGCGAGCTGCATCAGATTTAAGTTTGCAGGATTGTGCTGATTTAGTTGAACCAGATGACTTTTTAAAACATACTGGAGATGATGGAATTAAGGTAACTCATATTGGATACCTTCCAGAAGCTTTGGCTGAGGATACAACTGCCTGGTTGAAAATGAGTGTAACTTTGGATGCAATTGGTTATGCAAATGAAGATCCCGGCGATGCATGGGATGTTAGTGGTGTAACCGAGGCTACACGTTATTATATTCTTTCTAGGAACATGGATGTTTGTGGTGGAAATGCTGGGGACTGGAATACTTCGAGAGGTTGTGTGGATGATGAATGCAGTTCTACTAGCGCTGAGCTTGGAGAGTGGACTCCAACTCCGTGTATTAATAGTCCTTCTCCCGGAGATATGCCTGAGAATTCTGACGCGTCAGTAGACGTGTCAGTATTTTGTGGCAACCACAATTATCTTTGTGGTTGGACTTCAATTGAAGATGAATTTGTGCCCCAGAAGATTGAATTAGAACAAAACTATCCAAATCCATTTAATCCAAAGACAGAAATTTCATTTACTATGTCGAGACCTGATTTGGCAGAGCTTAGTATTTATAATATTAAAGGACAGAAAATTTTGACACTAGTTAATGGTAATGTGCAGGCGGGGAAGCATACTTTTTCTTGGTCCGGTAAGGATTCTATGGGTATGGAGGTGGCTTCAGGAATGTATTTTTATATATTGAAGGTTGAAAAATTATCTTTTCAGAGAAAATTAATTCTTTTGCGATAACGGTAATTGTTTGTTTTCATTGAAAAATACCTTTTTATATGGTTCTTGTATGTTGGGATATTTATGCATGTTGACTAGCTGCAAAGATTCGATACAAATTACTGATGTGTCTAGTTCTCAAAATACTTTAGTGGATTATCCTTGCCTAAGTTCTACTAATGATTGTACCAATAGTTTTGAAATAAAAGGAGGGACATTTAATTTTTTTTCTTCTTTTCATATCGATTCTTCGTCCCAAATAAATAGCGCAGTGATTACGGTTCATGGCCATACCAGAAATGCAGATGAATACTTTGATAGAATGATTTCAATTGTAAGCTCTCAAGGAATTGAAGAAGATGTATTGGTTGTTTCACCGCGCTTTATTAGTCTCCATGAACAATCTTCTACTGAAGATTGGTATTGGAATTCTACTAGCTGGAAGTGGGGGATGGATTCCTATATGTCAGCAAGCGGGCACAGTGTTAGTAGCTTTGAATTGATGGATTCACTGCTGTCTAGGCTAAGTGATAAAAATCTATTCCCTTTGATTACAAATGTTTTAATTACTGGACATTCTTCAGGCGCGGCTTTTGTGCATATGTACTCGGCGACTAAAGGGAGCAATACCTATAACCATCTAAACCTTCACTTTTCTGTTGTCAACAATCAGTATTTTTTGCACCCTGATTCTACAAGACGAACAGAAAACGGTATGCTATCTGTTATTGAAGATTGTATCTTTTACGATGATTGGCCTTATGGGCTGAATGCTCTAAGTCCCTACATGGAAATAGAAGGAAAAGAAAAAGCAAAGAATAATTTTCTTTCCAATAAAGTGGATTATTTCATTGGAGAATTGGACATTGAAACTAGTGGTATTACATTAGGATGCCAGTATGAATTCCTTGGAGATAATAGGTATGAAAAAAATAGTAATTATAAGTCCTATCTTGATGCTGCGCACCCAGGGAATAAACATTTCTTTACTACGTTGCCTAACCTTGGGCATACAACAAATTCCTACAATTCTCCTATTTTTATTCAATATTTAGAATCCATTTTTCAGCCAAACTTATGAAGCATTTTTTTTGTATCCTTTTTCTCACTTTACCTTTGAGGTTATTAGCATTAGAGATAGTCACCATATATGGGAGAGTAGTAAGCGAGTCTGGTGAGGAACTTATTGGTGCTAATATTAGTGTAGTTAATGGTACTTCTGGTACGGCAACAGATTCCAATGGTAACTATCGATTTGAGATGCCAAATGTAAAATCACAGGACTATTTTTTGATAAAAGCTTCTTACATAGGTTATCAGAGTTCTATTGATACTTTGAGTGATATAAAAACGGATAATAAGGATTATCAAATTAATTTTGTTCTTTTAGCGGATGTTATGAGGCTGGAGTCTATTGTCGTAACTGGGGTCGGGATAGAGCAGGAAACAAAAAAGCTTGGTGTTTCCATTGAAACGGTTCGCAAAGAGCAAGTAGAGGATTCTCCAGAAGTGAGCCTAGTTTCTGCCTTACGAGGCAATGTATCTGGATTAGAAGTGCGAAAAACGAGTGGCGATGCTGGTACCAATGCTTTTTTTCGAATACGAGGAACAGGAACGATCTCAGGAGGTCATGAACCCTTAGTTATTGTGGATGGAAGTCCGATTAGTACAAGAACACTTGATTCTGGAGGGAGGGAGACCAGTGAGAGAGGTCATCCAGAGTCTTCTAGCAGGATGGCAGATATCAATATGGATGATATTGAATCAATAGATGTTCTTAAGGGTGCTGCTGCCTCTGCTATTTACGGTTCTAGAGCGTCTAATGGTGTGATATTAATTACAACAAAATCAGGAACAACAGGAAAAACAAAAATAACATATAAAGTAAATTATGGTATAAGTGGTATGAATAAGATCTATCCTTTACAGAAATATTTTGGACAGGGAGATGAAGGTGATTTTGTCGGAGGCGGATCGTACTCGTGGGGAAAGGTTTTAAATGTAAAAGGTGCGAAATGGTTTGATTCATCTAGAGCTGAGGATGATGTTTATGATCACGTTGAAAATATTACAGAAATTGGCAATAACTATGAACAGACCGTCTCTGCTATGGGAGGTAGTGAAAAAACAACTTTTTATTTTTCTATGAGTGAGAATTATGAAAGGGCTCATTGGCAAACATTTAGTGAATATAAAAATACAGTTAGTACGGTTTTTGGGCATCAACCTACTAGGAAGATACCTTCCGATTTTCTAAGAAGAACATTTCGTTTAAAAGGAACTCACTTTTTAACAGAAAAGATTACCTTAACTGGAAGTATGTCTTATGCTAAAGTAGATGGGAATCAGGTAATAAGGGCACATAGCACAGATGGGCTAGCAAAAGGATTGTTAAGCACTCCTCCTGATTTTAATCTAAGACCATACTTAGAGCCTACTACTCAATTTCATAGAAGTTCAACCGATCCATATCCTGAAACTAGAGATGGGGACCATAGGTGGAATAATCCGTATTGGGTATTGTATGAATTATCTCAGACTCAGGCTGTTGAGAGAGCATACGGGAATATCAAATTTCACTACAACATTTCTCCTTGGCTCAAATTAAATTATGTTCTAGGGACTGATTTTTCTCTGGATCAGAGAAATGATATTATGCCAATTGGAACCTATCGAAGTGGCGGTATAGGTAGATACATACATGAAGATATACTTGATCAGGAATGGGATTCAAATCTTACTCTTTCTTTTGATTTAGATAAACTATATAAAGTTCCGCTAAAAGTTGTTGCAGGGCATAATTTAAACAGTAGAAGTTTAAAAAGGTTTGAGACAACTGGTGAGGAGCAGGTTCTTCCTTATTACTACCAGATTGAGAATTATTCTTCTATTAGCGCTGATCAATATATTTCACTAGTTCATTCGGAATCCTATTTTATGCAGGGTACATTGGATTTATTTGATCAGCTTTATATTACAAGTGCGTTACGTAATGATGGTTCTTCTACTTTTGGGCCTGCCGATAGAAGACATAATTTTTTTAAACTTAGCACTGCGTGGGAATTTTCTAAATTTTACTCACTCAAATTTTTAAACTTTGGAAAACTTAGACTAGCTTATGGTCAAGCAGGTGAAGAGCCTCGTGTGTACACCATTTTTTCTGGTTATACATCTCCTTCCTTATTTTCCGTAGGAGAAAAAGTTTCTTTAGGACTCAATTATAATGGTGTAACTGGATATAGATCGGATGATGAGGTAAGTAATTTTCGTATCAGGCCAGAAAGAAGAAATGAGTATGAGGCAGGTACTGAACTTTCTCTTTTCGAGGGTAAAATGGGTATCTCGGCTACCATCTACAATGCAATTAGTACCGATATTATATATGATATTGATGTAATCCCTTCTACTGGAGCTGATGAAATGACTGCAAATGGTGCTTCGATCCAAAATAAAGGTCTTGAATTTAATTTTGACTTTAGAGTTCTTGATAAGCAAAGACTTTCATGGGATTCAAAATTTATTTATGCAGCGAATAGGAACACAGTTCTTGAGATGAATGGTATTGATGGTGATATGGCTAAATTGATGGACCCCAATCTTGTTCCTAGTCGCGGTATTGCTAAATTTAGTGAAGTATCTCCTGGACATGAATATGCAGAGTTTAAGGTGCTTTCTTGGTCCCGTTTTGGACATTCAATGGTCTTAGACCATGATTTAGACATCAATACTCCTGATGTGAATATTGATACACTATCTAATTACAGTTGGGAAAAAAATGATGTATATATTGCTAAAAACGGTCTTCCAGTTTTGTATTTTGAAAAGATTTGGTCCGGCTATGCTCCAAATCCTGACTGGACAGGAAGTTTTTTTAATGAAATAAAAATTGGTAAAAAACTTAAAATAAGTTGTTTATTGGATATGAGCATTGGTGGTTACATCGCAAACTATACTAAAAATTCTTTATATGAATGGGGAACCCACGCTGATACGGATAAGAGATACCACCCTGATTTCGATAACCCTGATTGGTTTGGTTATGAGGAAGGAGTTAGTACTGATTGGGGTAAGGGTACTTTTCAAGAACTGATTAACCACGGGCACAAAGCAATTGGACCAGGGAAAGATACTGTAATTACGTTTTCCCAAAACATGTATGAGAATTATATGGGACGAAATACGGATGTTATAAATAACATTGAAGATGCGAGCTATATGAAACTAAGAGAAATTGCTGTTAGTTATAACCTGGGTACAATAAAAGTAGGATATCTGGGTAATCCAAATATGACAGTAAGAATAAGTGCACAAGATTTGAAAACATGGACAAATTACAGTGGATGGGATCCAGAGACAAACATGTATCAGGATAGAATATCAGGGGAAGATTATTTTAATCAGCCGCAAACCTGGAGAGCAAACTTGGCAATTCAACTTAATTGGTAGTGAAAACAATGAAAATAAAAATTTATTCCTTTTTAGTGGCTATCTTCCTTGTTGGATGTGAAGATTTTTTATCGGGTCCATTATTAGACCAAAACCCAAATGAGGTAGATGATGTAAATATAGTCTCTCCAGAGGCTCTACTAGTTGGATCCCAGGTTACTAGTTATGGAGTGATGGAGGGGTATTTAAATAGGGCTGTGTCAATGGTGATGCAGCAGATGTCGGGACTTCAGACTGACTACTACAGAGATTATAATTGCGATCCTATTGATGTAAACACCAATGGACGTTGGACTGCAATGTATGGCACGGGCGGACTGGTGGATTTGAACACAACACAAAAAGTAGCAGAGGAGCAAGAGAAATTTATTCTTCTAGGAATTTCTCAAATGTGGGAGGCGTTGTTATTTTCTACCGCTGCGGACTTATGGGGTGATATCCCTTATTCAGAGGCTGCTAACCCAAACTTTGCGGAGCCCAAATTTGATTCTCAAAGAGATGTACATTTTGCGATGTTAGATTTACTTGATAATGCAATTAGTAATTTCCAAAAAGGACAGGTTTTTGCATTGCCTGTTGATTATGATTTTTCTTTTGGTGCTGATGCAGACAAGTGGATAGCTGCTGCTCATTCTCTTAAAAGTAGGATATATCTTAACTGGGCAGAGGTAAATAATGAGTATTATACATTGGCTCTTGAAGAGGCTCAGATGGGTATTCTTGACCAATCAGGTAGTGGAGATTGGACGCCATTGCATGGGGCTGCGATAGCAGAAAGAAGCGTATGGTTTCAATTTTTTCTTTCAAATCCAGATTATATGGGAGCAGGACACATGTTAGTGGACATGCTCAAAAACGATAATGATAGTAGGCTTAATATTTATTTTCTCGGTCCCTCAGGATCGATTATTGAGGGCTCAAGTCCAGGTGATTCATCCCAAAACGCTTCCATGCTAAATATTACAGGTCATTTCGGTATGCAGTGGCAGCCTGAATTTATTAGTTGGTATGAAAATAGTTTTATTATGGCAGAATGCTATTCAAAAATGGGAGATGATGCTACAGCACTTTCTATTTTGAATTCAACATTGGACGGTTTGGAGCAACTGTGGTCGAGTCGAGGTTTTAGTGCTGTCAGTATCCCTAGGTACGATTCTCTATCTGGAAATGCATTATTAGAATCTATAATGAATGAAAAATACAAAGCACTCTTCCTAAACATTCAGTCTTGGAGTGATTGGAGAAGGACTGGGTTTCCTATTTTTGTCGACTCGGATAACAATAGTACCGAGTGCGGGGGCACATCAGGTGGCATTGGAGTACCGAGAAGGTTGCTTTACCCTGAAAAAGAAAAGGCATCCAATCCAAATTGCCCTAGTGGGGATACTATCTATGATCGAGTAGAGAATGATCCTTATTAGGCTGATCCCTATTCTTCTTGTATGTTCTTGTATTTCATCATCCGATAAAACAATTAGCCAGGTAGGGCCCCCATGGGGATATGTATTCGAAAATTGGGATGGTCCTTCTATAGACGTAATAACTTACATTCCTCCAAATGCTGAACCAAGTACACCAATTCTCATCGTTATACCAGGAGCGTCTAGAGATGCGCAACGATTTCATGGTTCTTGGCTGGACCTTGCTAAAAAGAACCATTTTTCAGTTTTGACGATCGGTGCAAGAAAAGATTTTTTTCCAGATGAGTACTCATACAATGCGGGGAATGTAATCACTAAAGATGGTAAGATGGTGGATGAAAGTGGATGGCTGTTTAGTGTAATTGAGCCTATTTTTAATGATTTCAAGAATAGACATGGCTTCACCTCAGAAAAATTTTATTTGTTTGGGCATTCTGCGGGAGGTGGATTTGTTCATAGGTATCTACTATTTAATAAAGATGCACCCGTTAAAAAAGCTGTATCTGCAAACCCTGCTTTTGTAACACTTCCTGAAAAGGATGTTACATATCCCTTTGGGCTAAAAGGTGTTCCTCTTACAGACAAAAATATAAAATATTGGATGGGCAAAAATATGGCAGTTGTGCTTGGCGAAGATGACCTAGGTCCCAGAACCAAACCTTTGAGTAATGGATTAATGGCTAGAGAGCAGGGGCCACACTGTTTGGCTAGAGGAAAATTACTTTACAAAACAACCAAAGAAAAGGCAGAAGAATTGGGTTTTGATTTTAATTGGGAGCTAATAACAGTACCAGGTGTTGGACATGACAATTATAATTTAGCTCCATTTGCTTCAATTTATCTCTTTGAGGATGAGGAGGTACAATGAGTAAAAAGCAAGCGATAGGTTTTAGTGCTGGCTTACTTTCTTTTTTTATCTTGGTGTTTATAGATCCTCCATCTGATATGAACCCTCTTGCTATGAGAGCAGCAGCCGTTTCCATTATGATGGCTATTTTTTGGGTAACGGAGGCTATATCCATATTTGCTACCTCTTTTCTACCTATTGTGCTTTTTCCTCTTTTGGGCGTGCTAGACTCGAAGCAAATTGCTTCTAGTTATGGTCATCATATAGTTCTCCTTATATTAGGAGCTTTTTTTGTTGCAAAGGCAATTGAGACCAACAACCTTCATAAACGCATAGCCCTTGCAACTATAAATTCAATCGGAACCAGCAGGCGAAAAGTTATGCTTAGCTTTATGATTGCAACTGGATTTTTATCTATGTGGACATCGAATAACTCTACAACACTTATGATGCTGCCTATTGGGTTGGCCATTATTGCCAGGGAAAAAGAACTAGGTGCAGACACGAGTCGCTTTGCTCCAGCTTTAATGCTTGCAATAGCCTACTCTGCAAGTATTGGTGGTACGGGAACTTTGGTGGGAACTCCCCCCAATTTGGTTTTTGTAAGTACGGCTCAAGAACTTTTACCCAATTCACCGGATATTCTTTTTACAGATTGGTTGAAAATAGGTATACCGTTTGTGCTAGTATTTTTACCGATCGCTTGGATATACATTGTTAAATTTTTTAATGTTTCCGGTGATCTACAGGGCAGTAGTGCTATTATAAAAAAAGAGTATTTCGATCTGGGTGCAATGTCTTTAGCAGAAAGAAAAGTGCTTTTCGTAGTTGTTTTATATGCGCTTGGATTTATTTTTAGAGATTTTTGGTCTGAGCTTTTAGGTGTAAATGGTTTTGTGAAGGATTCAACAGTAGCATTTTTTGCTGCAGTAGCTCTTTTCAGTCTTTCGAGCGGTCGAAAAAATGATGCTGGAGGTACAGCTCGATTATTGGAGTGGAAGGATGCCCAAGAAATACCCTGGGCAATAGCTATGCTCATTGGAGGAGGCCTTGCCATTGCGTCCGCGTTCAAGTCATCCGGATTGGTTGAGTGGATCGGTAAGAATCTTGTATTAGAAGGAATTCCTATTTCTTTAATCGTTATCGCTGTGGTGACTGCGATGGTGTTTTTGACTGAAATTAATTCCAACACCGCTACGACTGCAGTATTCCTTCCGGTTTTAGCTGGTGTATCAGACGCAGGAAATTTCCATCCTTTTCTTCTAATGGTGCCCGCTACAATAGCCGCATCTTGCGCATTTATGCTTCCTTCAGGAACAGGTCCCAATGCTAGTGTCCTAGCCAGCGGTCAACTCACTATACCTCAAATGGCCAGAGCAGGGCTTGGCCTAAATATAATTGCTATACTGTGTATATTTATTTTATTTTATTTTATTCTATTTCCAATTATGGGAATTGCCTAAGTCTTTTGGTCATGCTTGCTGAAAAACCACTTTTTCTTCCTATCGAAATAAGTGTTCTTAATCACATTTCTAAAAAAAATCAGATAAAATTCAAATTAACTCTTGTCGAAAAATTTTTAGAATGCTAGATTAAATAAGCACTGTCGATATACTTTGTGAATAAAATCCTCATTGCTAACCACATACCTACCTTAAAAAAATAAGATATTAACTAACCTTGGAGGTTTACATGCGAAGATCGCTAACTTTGCTTGCTAGTTTATTTTTTACTACAATTCTAATAGCTGAGAATTACATAAATTTGCCCGTGGAAACGTCGGCAAAAGGTGAAAAAAAATATTCTCGCCACATGCCCAGTGAGATTGATCGGCGAATCAATCCTCAATCTCGATCTAGAGATACCCGAAGTTATCTTTTAGTAACAGATGACACTTATTGTGACGGAATGGGTGGCCTATTCTCTCTGCACTTAAATGGAACTCCTGTTGAAGCCGAAGTTCTAGATATTAATGGTGACCCAACTGGAGCAACTGTGACTCTTGACAGTTGGGATCCGGGTTCTGGTTGTAATTCGTTATCATTTGATGTGGACGATTTTGATCATCTTGCTATGGAATATTCTGGTTGGGATATCTGGCCATGGGAGCAAAACTTCATGATTTATAATGAGTTCGGAGTTTTGGTTGCTCAATCTACCAATGATGATGATGGAGTTTATCCTTTTGTTCCTCTTTACATAGATTTTAGCACTGAGAATGCCTTTTTAAATAGCGGGTTAGAATATCCAAATCCTAACGATCCAGGTAGACCAGCAGATTGGGGATTCTATCCTAATTATAACATATCTTACGAAACAACTGGAAACGGTATGTGGCAGAATGAAAATACTTTTGAAGCGTTGGATGGCGAAAAATCAATGAAGATATGGAACATGGGCGGAGAAAATAATGTTTTCCAACAGTACAATGGATACAATGCTGGCGCTCCAGGCGAGCTTCCCGATTTTGTCATGGCAATGGACCCCGGTACAGTTCATGAAGTTTCTGCTCATGTTGCTATGTTTGATGGAGACTTATTAGTTGAGGGCATGAGCGCAGCATTAACAGCGAAGTATTTCGGCCCTCATGTGGATGAGAACGGTTTCGATACTGGTCAGTGGTGGAATAGTTTTATAAGGATGGACGTATCTGAAGTTGTTTTGGATGCATCTTCATTAGCAAATTTTTGGACAGAATTAACGCTTACTACCATTGCTCCGGAAAATGCTTACCATGTTGAAATAGGTCTCACCCTCTTTGGATTTGATGGCGGAGGCGGAGCTGTTTACTTTGATAATTTGGTTGCTTTAAAACGCCCTCCTGTATATGGATGTACCGACGCAATTGCTTGTAACTTTGACGATTTAGCGGATATTGATGACGGTAGTTGTTGTTTTGAAAATTGTAACGAAGTAGAAGTTACTCCAGGGTCATATCCATCTGAAATTACTTGGGATATAACCGATGAGTCAGATGTCGTAGTTGCTTCAGGTACACCTATGGATCTTGGACTTCTCTGTCTTCCTGATGGAGCTTACACTTTTAATGCCTATGATTCTTGGGGCGATGGTTGGAATGGAGCTCAGGTTCGTATCATAGATTATGAAGGTCACTTTGCGCTGGTTACTGACTTTGCCGATGCTGGTGCCTTTGAAACGGCTAGTGCCGAATTTTCTATACCTACTAGTTTGGCATCACCAGAAGAACCTGCTATTGTTTTGGCTGCTGTTTTGGACTTAGATATTCCATCTGCAGGTTCTACAGGGAAAGCTATTGTTATTCAAGCATTTGAAGACGTTCCTGACCTAAGTTGGTACGGTTACGAAAGTGCTAACAATAATAATGTATTTACCGGAGTTGAGTGGACATTTCCAGCTATGAGTCTTGACTCTGGTGAAGTAGCTTGGTTTGCGAGAGACCCATTAGAATTGGCTGGTTTTATGGGTTTTGGCTGGGACTTTGGTGCAGGGATTTTTCAGGCAGGAAATGCCATTAACTCCAATGGTGATGATGCTGCTGGTCTCTACTTAAATAATGAACTTTTTGATGTTTTTGGCATTGAAACCGGAGAAGATGGAACAGGAACTGTTTGGGAACATACAGATTCTTGGGCCGTAAGAAACTGCATGGATGATGTAACAATGCCCCGTACCCCTTCCACAACTTTTGTTGCTTCACAATGGACCTTTGGAGGAGTCAATTGTTCTGATGATGCATTAACTAACGAATCATCAGATTGCCCATTTCCTGCGGATTATGCTTGCGGTATTATTGTAGGCTGTATGGATGAAGATTCATACACATATGATGAGTTTGCTAACTTGAGTGACGAAGAACTATGTGATTATGATGGAGATGGACCTTTTTATCCTTTAGTTGCTGTTTCTGGAGCTAGTGGTGCTAACTTAGCAGATGGGGATACCGAATTCTGGTTGTATACCATGGAAGATGATGGATATCTTACTGTTTCCAGCCAAAATGCTGCTGGTGATGCTACGAACGATGTAACACTATCGATACATGATCCATTGACCTTGCAAGTTCTAACTGATTTAGATGGTTTTCCTGCTGAAAATGATGATTGCTGTGGTTATTTTGGTCCTTCTACCGTTTCCTTGCCTGTTGCCGAAGGAACATCTGTGCTTCTTCAATGGCAGCAGCCTTATGATACAGAAGGGCCTTTTACGTTTACTGTTACGGAAGGTGAAGTGCCTAATCATCCTAGATTATTAGATGGCATGGTTGGATTCAATACCGCCATGCTTTCATGGGAGCCTTTTGTAGACCCATTTTTGGAAGACGCTACAAATCTTAGAACGTCGGGGCTCATTGAAGAAGAGAGGCAAAGAAGAGGGGAATACAAAAGAAATAAAATGACAACCCTTGGAGTTGAATATACTCCTCGTCGATCCTTTGTTAACATAAATCTTGAGAGCAATAGTAATCGAGATGCAACGTTGGGTATGACTATCTCTGTTCCTGTAGTTACAAATGGTTATCCAAGTGAAGTAAGTTGGGCTTTATATGGTCCTAATGCTGAGTTGGTTGCTTCTGGTGCACCAGGTCCTGATCTTCAACTTGCTCCTGGGGCACTAACAAATGGTAGTTATGTTTTTGTGGGATTTGACAGTTGGGGCGATGGATGGAATGGTCACTCTGCAACGATATCAGGAGTAACTGGGGAGATGGTTACATCGATGGTTCCAGAGTTGGACGCAGATGGTAACCCTGTATTGGACGCAGATGGTAATCCTGTAATGGTTCCAGAGTTGGACGCAGATGGTAACCCTGTAATGGTTCCAGAGACTGTTACATATTTAGACGGATTTACTCTTCTTTCTGGAAGTCAAGACTTAGCAGAATTTGTTACTGATCCAGCACTTGCTGATTTAGCTCCAGAACTCTCGCTTAGCAATTTCACATTTGATCAGGAAATAGGTGAAGGTGTAGTTACTGTTGATATTACAAATAGTGGTCAGCGCCATGCTATAAATGTATCTACTGGTCATTTCTTGTTTAACGCTGCTAGTGCAGCATGTGGAACTGGTGCAAGCTTTCCTGATGGGGAACTCTTGGTTCCAGCTGGTCAGACGGTTACTCATGCTGTTGGTGGTATTATGTGGTGGCTTGAGACATACATTGGCGAAGTTTATGGCTCTTACGACTACGGTGTAATGGTGGATTATTATTGTACCATAGCTGAAGCAGACGAAACAGACAATCTTCTTATTACTCCAATTGACATACTTTCGGATATTCGATATCATGCTTATATGTCATCAGATGACGGTGAAACATATGAACAGGTAGGAACTGATTTGGTTCAGAACACCTTGACTCTCACTGATCTTACTGCTGGAGACTACTTGTTTAAGGTTTCTCAATATAACATAACTGATGCGGACATGACTGAAAGTGATCATTCTCCTGCTTTAGGTTTATATGTTTATGGTCCTGAAGATTATCCAAGTCCTTTGGATCTTGTTGGAATGGTGGAAGGTCCAGAGGTAGAATTGATGTGGACTGCACCTGACCTAACGGACTGGGAAGGTCTTAGAATGGCATCAGTGTTCACACCAGCTATTTATCCAAAAGTTCCTGCTATAGAGTCTGATGAATCGAATTCCTCTCCAACACGTCAAGGTGGAGATACTTTTGAAGATGCTACCGTTATAGATGGTCTTCCTTACCTTATGGACGGTACAACTAGTGGTTTTGCAGCAGACTATGGTCCATGGGGAGCGCTGGTTGATGCCGATGCTGACGGGGAACCCGATGTATGTTATGGTGGAACCTATTTTAGTGCTACTAGCACGGGTGCTGGTGCGGATGTTGTCTACTCATTATCCCTGGAGAATGAAACAGATTTAGAAGCAGAAATTTGTAATGCGGCTTACGACCCAAGTCTTGCTATCTTTACTATGGAAGAAGGGGATGATGGGTCTATGGAGATGGTTGTTGTTGCTGCGAGTGATGATGTTTGCGGAGACGATGGTTATAAACCATTTCTTAATTGTGTTCTACCTGCAGGTGACTACTATGTGGTAGTATCTGGGTGGGGTATTTCATCTGGTGATTACACTCTTAGCTTAAGAGATATGGACGACGTTCCTCCTATTTCTAATTACACAGTGCACAGAACAGATCCTCTTGGTGGAATGGAAGTGTTTACGGTGCCTGGAGACATGACAAGCTTTGATCAAGTAGTATTTGTTCCAGAGGTTGGACCCGATGGTGGAGATTTCACATATGAAGTTACAGCTATGTATTGGGAGGATATGATTGCATCATTACCGTCTAATGAGGTAACCTTAACTACTACTGCTCCATCTTTTGAGTGTGAATCTCCAAGAAACCTAGTGGCGGAATCAGCAATGGGTAATAACGTAAATCTAATGTGGGATCTTCCAGCAGGAGGACCAGGTTATGTTACTCATTTTGATGGAACCATTGCATATGTATGGGGAACTGCCGGTCCAGTAGAATACAATGCTATATCTGTTTTCGTTGGGGCTGACTTGTTACCATATCATGGTATGCAATTGACACATGTAGACTTTATCCCTTTTAATCGTTTTGACTTGTATCCTGAAGCAACTGCTACTTATCAGGCAAAAGTATGGAATTTAGAAACGGGAGAGGTCTATAGTGAATCAGACATTGTAAACTTAACTGATTACTTACCTCTTGCTGAGGCACCAGATCCATTGGAAATAGCTTCTTTGGAGTTAAACAGTCCTGTAGTTATAGATTGGGCAGAGCCTTTAGCTTTTGGTATACACGCAGTGGGTTCAGGTTATCCAATGCTGATGGATGCAGGTTCTGAAGGAGGATCCTACAGATCAGCTGGCGATGGTACTGGGCTTGTTGAGCACGCTTGGGATTGGACAATCTGGGGCTACATTGATTACCCAAGTGGTGATGGAGAACGCATAGCTATTGGTTCTGAAGGTTCAATGAATTTTGAAACAGCAGAGTACGAAGGTCTATCAAGAGCTGTTGAAAATGATTACGCTTCATTTTCTGAATTACCAAATCGCCCAGCTCGTGACCTACTTTCCTATAATGTGTACAGAGGAGACATGCACATCGGAATGGCAGGTCTAGAAGGAAATATGTTTATGGATGATTGGGTTCCATGGGGTAATCATAATTACCATGTAACTGCAATGTATAACAACTCAGTAGAATGTGGTGAGTCTGGGCCCTCAAACGTTGTTGAGGTAATGTTAGAAAACACTCCTCCTACTGCAGTGAATCTGAATAGTCCTGAAGATGGAGAACTTTATGAAGTTACTTTTGATGTAGATGCAGATGGACTTCCTGTTGCTAATAATTTAGGTACTCCGATAGGAATTTCATGGACGCAGCCTCCTGATGCAGATAATCAGCCAGTAACGTATATATTTGGCGCCCAAGTACTTGTTACTGAAGATCAGTCTGTGCTAGATGAATTTTCTCTTGGTGATGAAAATATGATTATGAATTCTGATTTTGAAGATGTAGATGATGCAGGTGCTATGGTAGATTGGATTAACTACCAAGCTGATGGTGCACACGCATTAGTTACAGATGAAGTAGATGGTAATCATGTACAGATATGGGGAATGGGAGACCTTACATTTGGTTCAGTTTATCAAAGTCATACACTTGCAGACCTTGATTTGGCTGAGGGAGATCTTGTCTCTGTTGATGGTCACTTAAAAAGAACGGATGATATGGGCAATAATAGCGCATATGTTTTTCTATCATTTTGGGACGCGACTTTTACAACTATGTTAGGCTTTGAAACGTCTGCTCATATGGACATGACAATGCCTGCTGGTGATTGGTACCAATTTATGGCCCATGCTACGGTTCCTGAAGGCGCGGTAAATATGAATGCTGGAGTGGAGTACCTTAATCCTGACATGGTCAGTGTTGATGCTGACGGCCTTCCTGTGGCTTCTGTCCATGCGGAT
>MDSZ01020212.1_pt1 | contig 18580 bp, 19 predicted proteins | sample 811201 | NCBI WGS metagenome assembly MDSZ01 (sample SAMN05326647, study PRJNA326480) | marine metagenome | isolation source: seawater | place: Indian Ocean: North | collected 2010
AAGAAAACAGCTACTAAGAAAACAGCTACTAAGAAAACAGCTACTAAGAAAACTACCACTAAAAAAACTACCGCTAAAAAAACTACTGCTAAAAAAACTACTGCTAAAAAAACTACTGCTAAAAAGTAATAACTTTTAGCATGTCTAAATTTGAGATAGATGCCAGCTCCTCTGACTGCTCAGCTAGAGCTGGCACGCTCAGTCTAAATAATCATAAAGTTGAGACTCCTGTATTTATGCCCGTTGGTACATATGGAGCTGTAAAAACTTTGTCTGCGAATGAAGTTAATAATATGAATTATAAAATAATTTTAGCTAATACATATCATTTATATCTAAGGCCAGGAACTGATATTTTAAAGTCATCTAAAGGGCTACACAATTTAATGGGATGGGAAAATTTAATTTTGACTGATTCTGGAGGCTTCCAAATATATAGTCTAAAAGGATTAAGAAAAATAGAACAAGATGGAGCAACTTTTCAATCACATCTTAATGGTGATAAGCATACTCTAACTCCGGAAGGGGTAGTAGATATACAACGAATTATTGGCTCAGATATTATGATGATGCTTGATGTGTGTCCTGCTGGTGATGATTCACTTAAAAAGTGGGAAGATGCTGTAAAATTAACTTCTAAGTGGGCAAAACAAGCCATGCAATATTATCATGACACAGATGGGTATTATGATAAGGAGCAATTACTTGTGCCAATCGTTCAAGGAGGGACAAATAAAGAGTTAAGAGTTAAATCTGCATCTGAAATTACCGAGCTAGATGCATCAATCTATGCAATTGGAGGGTTAGCTGTTGGAGAGCCTAAAGATAAAATGCTTGATACTGTAAACCTCTTAGATTCATTGCTACCAAAGGAATCTCCAAGATATTTAATGGGTGTGGGAACTCCAATTGATTTAATTCGTAATGTTAGTCTAGGAGTTGATATGTTTGATTGTGTAATGCCAACACGAAATGCAAGAAATGGACAGCTATTTACTAATAATGGAAAAATAAATATTAATAACAGTAAATACAAAAATGACAATAACCCTATTGATGCTAACTCAAATTCTAATTCATCTAATAAATTTTCAAAAGCTTATCTACATCACCTATTTAAAACTAAAGAAGTTCTTGGATTGAGAATTGCATCAGAGCACAATCTACTATTCTATAAGACTCTTATGGATACAATGCGTAAACAAATTATTAAAGACAATTTTAATGTTTGGTCTAAAAGTTTTATTGATCAATATGAAAGGAATTCTGATGAATAATATAAAAGTAAAGTCGGTAGATTGCCATGTAGTTTACTGGGAAGCTGATATCCCTCAATTCTTAACTATTAAACGTGCATCAAATGAGCGCTATCCACTTATATGGCAATGTATTACTGGAGGAATTAAAAATAATGAAAAAGCATTTGAAGCAGGGATTCGAGAATTAAAGGAAGAAACTGGTCTAATTGCAAATAAGATCTGGACAATAGATAGGGTAAATAATTATTATGACCCTAAATACGATGCTGTTTTTTTAATACCTATATTTGGCATTGAAGTATCTAAAAAGGAAGTACTTCTTTCAAGTGAACACATTGATTACTATTGGGGTGATATGCAATCAGTGCAAAAAAAAATGCTATTCAATCAACAAAAATTAGGCTTAGAGGGATTTTATAATATGCTAACAAAAGAAACTAAAAAACTTGAACTAAGTGAAATTACTATTTAATATTATTCTGGAATGTCTAAAAAAATAAAAAATACATCAAAGATTAATATCAAATCCTTTTATGGCCAATCTGAGAATGGACCAGGGGAATTCCCATTTAAAAGTGGTATATATCCTAATATGTATCGTGATCAACTTTGGACTATGAGACAATACTCGGGGTTTGCTTCTTGTGAGGAAAGCAATAAACGATATAAATACTTATTATCTAAGGGAGCTAAAGGGTTATCTGTAGCATTTGATCTTCCCACTCAAACTGGATACGACTCAGATCATGATTTATCTATAGGAGAAGTTGGTAAAGTAGGCGTTCCAATATCAACTATTGATGATATGAGGGTGCTTTTAAAAGATATACCTCTCGATCAAATTTCTATCTCTATGACTATTAATTCAACAGCTATTATTTTATTATCATTTCTTATCGCAGTAGCAAAAGAGCAGAATATTAACCTTAATAGGCTTAGAGGAACAATTCAAAATGATATATTAAAAGAATATATTGCTCGAGGAACATATATATTCCCACCAAAATCAAGCATGAAATTGATAACTGATATATTTGAATACTGTGGGTCATTCATATCTAAATGGAATACCATATCAATATCAGGATATCACATACGCGAAGCTGGATCTAATGCAGTAGAGGAATTAGCTTTTACATTTTCTAATGGAATTGAATATGTAAATCATGCTATTAAAGCAGGTCTTAATCCAAATGAATTTGGACAACAAATAAGTTTCTTTTTTAATTGCCATAATGACTTTTTTGAAGAGATTGCAAAATTTAGAGCAGCCCGCGTAATATGGTCATCAATAATGAAAAATAGATTTAAAGTTTCTAATAAAAAAGCAATGATGTGTAGATTCCATACACAAACAGCTGGATCAACTCTTACAGCCCAAGATATTGATAATAATATTATAAGAACTACACTACAAGCTACAGCTTCTGTGATTGGTGGCACTCAATCCCTTCATACAAATTCAAAAGATGAAGCGCTTTCTTTACCTACGCCTAATGCCGCAGAAACTGCACTAAGAACACAACAAATTATTGCTTTTGAATCAGGAATTCCTAATGTGGCTGATCCGATGGCAGGTTCATATTATATTGAATCTCTAACAGAAAGTATTATTTCGAATGCTAATGACTTAATTAATGAAATTGATAATATGGGTGGAGCGGTTAAAGCTATAGAAAATAATTTTCAACAAAATATGATATCAAAAAGTTCATATGAATACCAAATGGAAATAGATAGCAAGGAACGTGTCGTTGTTGGGGTAAATGATTTTGTATCAGATGTAGAAAATGCTCCTGACATTCAAAAAATTGATAAAAAAGCAGTCAATAAACAGATAGAGAGATTGAAAAAATTTAAGGCACAAAGAGATGAGCAAATAATAGATAAAGCAACAAAAAATTTAAAAGACTCTATTGATAATAATAAAAATATTATGCCTAGTATTATAAATTGTGTTGAAGCTAATATGACTTTAGGTGAAATTTCAAATTTACTACGAAATGAATTCGGAGAGTATCAAGGCTAGATAATGAAATTTAATGTTGCTGATTACCATGATAGCTTAGGGAGTCAACTCTTTGGAAGCAATATTAAATATATTGAAAAAGTCAAGTCTACAAATGATGAAATTTGGAATCTAAAAATAGATGAAAATGGGCTAGTGGTTATAGCTGATAAACAAATAAATGGGCGTGGTAGAAGGGGAAACTTCTGGTTTACCAAAGATTATAAATCATTATCTTTTTCATTAGGAATTACTAATCGTAATGTCAATTTATTACCACAAAAAATTGCAATTTCAATAGCTGAATCAATTAGAAAACAAGCACAAGTTGAAGCAACTATTAAATGGCCAAATGATATCTTAATTGATGATAAAAAAGTTGCTGGAGTTTTAATTGAGAAGAAAAACCAAGTGATAAATATAGGAATAGGAATAAATGTCAATATCCAGTACGATGATTTTCCAATTGATATTAGAAATGATATGACATCATTATATGAGCAAAACAAAAAATATTTTTCACGAGAAAAATTATTATCAATGATTATGAAAATGATTAATTATAATTTTGATTTAGATGGTGATAGTATAATATCTAAATGGAATAATATGTGTGCACACAATAATTCAAACATTGAATTCCATGATGATAATAAGATTATAAAGGGAATGTTTATTGGTATCAATCAATCCGGATACGCACTAATTAAAGTAAATGATAAGATTAATTATTATGCCGCAGGAATAATCAAATTATGAACTTTTTACTACTAGATATTGGCAATACATCTATTGCTTATTGCATTACAAAGAATGGAAAAGTTACTGATATACATAGGGTTGAAAATCAAGAGAATATCAATAAATTTATGAAATTATTTGATTTTTCACATATAGATAAAACTCTTATATGCTCTGTGGCACCCAGTATATCAGATAGTGTTGTAGATGTTCTTAAATATAAAGATGTAGATTATTTTGAAATAAATTATACTCATGCCAAAACTAAACTTTTAGTTGATAAGCCTTCAGAAGTTGGAAATGATAGGATATGCAATATTATGGGAGCTAAAGTAATTAATGCTCCTGCTATAATAATTGATTTTGGAACAGCTACAACATATGATATAATAAATGAAAACGGAGATTTTATTGGAGGTGCAATTAGTCCTGGAATAGATATATCCGCAGATTATCTAATTAATAAAGCTGCACTATTAAAAACTACAACTTACATTTTTCCCAATTCAATTATAGGAACAACAACGGAATCTAATATACAATCCGGGGTAATGTATGGAGGCCTTTTCTCAGTTATTGGTATGATTAATTCTATTAAATCTGAACTTGGAAATCAAGATGTTGAAATTATTATAACAGGTGGATTTGGAAAACTAATTTCAGATAAACTAGATATAAAACATAAGTATATAGAATCTCTTACAATGGATGGAATGCTTAATATATACTCTAGCTGCTAATAACTTTTTATAATCTGACCTTTGCTATCATTTAACTTCATTGATTTATAATCAGAATCAATTTCCCAGGGAGAAATTCCTGTCAATGGGATATCTACAAACCCTGTCTTCATCCAGTTCATAATATGTGTAGAGTGAGTAACGGATTCTGCAACAACAAAACCTGTAAATGCAAGGCACCCTGTAGCAGCCAACGCTGATGTTTGATCGTATTTCTCAATAAATGGTATTAATAAACTCGCTGGTAGAATAGCTAGAAGAGAGCCCTTTAATGCTCCAAGATGTCCAGCAAAATACGCACCAACAGGAGCAAGCGTTTTATTCCCAAAATTCATTTCATAATTCATCTCTCTACCAATTGATATTAATGATGGATCTAGCTCAATAGATAAAATTGAGATCTTATCTTTTTTAAATGCAATAATATTTTCTTCTTTATTGATTAACTCGCCAATAACAGTAAGTCCCTTATGAGCTTTTAGTCTTCTACAATATAAAATATCATCAGAGTAATCATACGAATCAAAAATATAAATGGGGAAAGAGTTGTTTATTTTTATTTTAGTACCTGAAAAGATGGAAATAGTTTTATCATAATTATTATTCCTAAGCAATAGGCTATATTCATTGGCATCTAAAGCATGAAGCTGACTAAATAAATTGTTAATTTTAAAATTAGTAGAGAAAACAAATATATTAATTAATGATAGAATAATTAAAGATCTAAGAATAGTTCTTATATTAAAATAATTATTAATCTATTACTCCTCATAAGGTTTTTAATAATTTAATTAGTTGTTTATAATTTTCCATATGAATTTGATTTGAAAAATTATCATGATAATACTTATATGCATTATCCGTAATTCTATTAATATCAGTTTTCCCTAACAATTCTTTAATTTTAAAAATTAAACTATCAATACAATTACTTTTATATAAAAACCCTGTTTCATTATCTATTATAAGCTCCGGAACTCCATCAATATCTGATGCAACTACTGGGGTTTTAAGAGCCATAGATTCATAAATGACACGCGGGGATGCTTCAGCAGTTGCGGTAAGTAGTAAACAATCAGCAGAATATATATAATCAAGAATATTATTTTTAAATCCATAAAATGAAATCATATTTTTATGACATGATTTTGAAAGGATTTTTTTAATTTCTCTTCCATAGGAAGTAAAGTGTCTTCCAATAAAGTGAATATGAACTTTTTTCCCAAGATCATTAAACTTGTTTAAGTTTTTTATTACTAAACCCTGGTTCTTTCTTTTCATCAATTTACCTACAACAACAATATTGAACTCCGTACTTTTAAAATCTAATTTTTGTTTAATAGTGTCCTTACTTTGATTAATAACATTACTAATGGAAGATTCTTGAATTGTATTTGGTATATATGTTGATTTTTTTCTTAGTTCTGGCAAAATAGAAAACCACTTTTCCATCACATTCGAAGAAACAAATACAATATAATTGAAATTATTAATACGATCAGCTGCTTTTTTAGAATTGGAATAAAATTCTGTTGACTCTCTAACAATTAAACAGCTTATACAGTTAAGATGCTTAGCTAATCTCTTGGCATAATACTCCGCACTAAGACTATTTGCAATAATAAGCTTAATATTATGTGATTTAATTTTATTAATACGATAAGAATCGAATATTTTACCTTCAATATAATTCATTATACTAGAAATTTTAGATTTTGTTGCTCTATGTTGGAATCGAGGAGATCTCATAATATTAATATTAGGATGACCTAAAATTTCTTTGAAACTATTTCCAGAATCTACATATAGTAATAATGGTGATGAGTTAGATTTAATCAATGAATTTACAACATCAATCCCAGAGCGTGCTGCACCATTTCTATTATTATATCTTTTATTAATGAATAATATCATTATACAATTTAATAATAGTATTTAGTGGATACTGGTCATCTGAATTGGAGACTCTATGATTGTTTCATTGCTTTTGGAAATTTCAAATGCTTTTGCACCCTCATAAAATGAAATTCCTGTTAATAGCTTACTATTTTTATAATGTAGAGCTGCACCATCTTCAATTGCATAGCATGAAGAAATTTTATTTTCACTAATCATATTAAATACAGATGGCTTTCGATCTTCCTCGCCATTATAATGTGGACAACAACAACCTGGAAGCATATCTAAGCAATCTAAAACTTTAAGCTGGGACTCCCAGGAATCAGTAATCCCCAATTTAAACCAACAAATTGCCCCAGCACTTACTCCAGCTAATATCTTACCGCTATGATATGCCTCTAATAATAATTGGTCTATTCCCCACTCATAAAAAACAGCTAACATGCTTTTGGTATTACCACCACCAATATAAATAATATCAGACTCTTCTATATATCTTTTTAAATCTGGTGTTCTGCTAAATAGACTGATATCTATAGGCTCACAATTTAACTTTGAAAAAGCCTTATAATAATTTTTTACATAATCTATATTTTCAGCGCTTGCTGTTGGGAAAAAACAAATCTTTGGTTTAGAGCAAGATGATTGATTTAATATATATTCTTCAATAGTTCGATCCTCTGGGTCTCTACCAAAACCACCACCACCAATTGCAATTATATCTCCGTAATTATTCATGTCATTATATCCTCTTTTTCATCTTGACTCACCTCAACATCTAGCAAATCTGAATCATTAATATTATCAGACCCAGCTCCCATTTCTTTTAATCTCCTCATGCTTGGAATGATTCTTGATTGCATAGATCCTAAGGCTTTATTGTATGAAGTCATAGCAGAAGTTAATCTCTTCCCGATTTCTTCAAACATACTATAAAATTTTACAAATCTATCATAGACCAACCTGCCTTCATCTGCAATTTTTTGAGTATTTTCATCAAGTTTAACCTGCATCCATCCATATGCAATAGCCTTCAATAGAGCTAATAAAGAAACTGCTGATACAATAAGAACCTTAGATTTAAGCGCATCATCAAATAGATCTTTATCGCACTCAAAAGAAGTATACAGAGCTGATTCTAAAGGAATAAACATTACAACAAGATCTGGTGATTCTGAAAATTGTGACCAGTATTCTTTATGAGATAGTGATTTCATAAATTGCCTCATTGATTTACTATGATCCAATAGTAACTCTTGCTTAAGACTATCATCTTGTGTATCATTTGCATCTAAATATGCTTTTAGAGGAGCTTTGGAATCAATAATTACAACTCCTCCATTCGGAAGATTAACTATCATGTCTGGACGAATGGTGCCATCTTTACCATGGGTTGTCGTTTGTTCTACAAAATCAATATGCTCTTGAAGCCCTGCTAATTCTATAATATTTTTAAGTTTGATTTCACCCCATCTCCCTCTTGAAGAAGATGATCTTAACGCACTCTCAAGCCCATGAGTTGTTTCTTGTAATTGAGACTGGAATTTCCCTAAATACTCTAACTCTTTCTCTAGAGATTTATAGGCACCTTCACGTTTAGTTTCCATATCTCTGACTTGCTTATCTAGTTTTTCAAGATTTCCTTTTAAGGGTTCTAGAATTCCTTTAAAATCAGATTGTCCTCTATCCCAATCTTTTTTCTGAATTTCTAAAAGATGTTCTATGTTTTTTGCTAAAGTTTCATTGTTTAATGAGCTATTTGATTTATTATAAATAAATGTGCTCAAAAAAACACCAACCAACAAACTAATAATTACTATTATTGCGTATTCCATAAGTTATTAAATAATATTTGCCTTAATTTCTAACATATTTTGCAAATTAAAAAGATGACTTCAAATAAAAATAATAAAATAAAATTAATTGTTATCACTGGTCCAACCGCAACAGGTAAAACAGCTCTATCTGTAAAACTAGCAAATAATATTAATGGAGAAATTATATCAGCAGATTCTAGACAAATATACAGAGGTATGGATTTAGGTACGGGAAAAGATTTAAATGAATACTATATAGGTAATAATCAGATTAAACATCATTTAATTGATATCATCGAACCCGATAAAGATTATAGTGTTTATAATTTCCAAAAAGATTTCTTTCAATCATATCAAAAAATACAGAATAATAATAATATACCTATAGTATGTGGAGGAACTGGTCTTTATATTGAATCTATTTTACTAGATTATGATTTATCTAAAAAACCTGCTCCTAACATTGAAATGCGCAAAGAGCTATCGGCATATAGCAAAGAAAAATTAATGAATATTATATCTTCCATATCCTCAAAAAAAGAAATGGATAAAATGCTCCTATTAACGAAAAAACAAATAATACGTAATATAGAAATAATAAAAATGGGTAATACTTATGAGGGGAAGAGATTCCCTCCATTAAATAATAATGCATTGGTTGTAGCTCTAAGAATGGATAGGGAGCTACTTAGAAATAAAATTAAATTAAGATTAATTGAACGTATTAATGATGGAATGATTAATGAGGTTGAATCCCTTTTAAATGATGGAATGAAAATGGAAAGACTAGATTATTTCGGACTTGAGTATAAGTTTATTGGAAAATATTTAAGACATGAAATAACAAAAGATAAGTTAATACAAGATTTGTCAACTGCAATCAGGCGATTTGCAAAAAGACAGAGAACCTGGTTTAGAAGAATGGAAAAACGTGGGGTTAAAATAAATTGGATAGAATACAATGACTATGAAGCATTAGAAAATATTGTAATAAGCCATATCAATGAATCATAAATATTTAAAATACTTAAAAAATAAATCCGTATCAAATTTATGGTCCTTTAATACCCCCCCTAAGAAGGGTAAATATGATATTGTAATTACAATTCCATGTTATAACGAATATGCATACATTTTTAAAACTTTGAATTCAATATCAAAACAACACTCTACATTACTGAATAAAACCTTAGTTGTAATTGTTATTAATAATGCAAAAAATGATGACAAAGAAATTAAAAAAAATAATGATAGTACATATAATAAATTAATGTTATCAAAGTATGATTTTGATATTTCTATTGTTGATTGCTATTTAAAAAGTAAGGCATTACCAGAAAAAACTGCTGGCGTAGGAATGGCAAGAAAAATTGCTTGTGATATGAGTCTCAATTATATGAAACCAAACTCATTATTTTGTTTTATTGATGCAGATACTAAGATAAGTGATGATTATCTAACACGAATTAACCAATCATATAAAAAATATAATTGGAATGCTGCTACAGTTATGTTTAAACATCAAAATGATGAACCTAAAACAGATAAAATAATTCAAGAGTACGAATCCTTTTTAGTTAGCACATCAAACCTTTTAGAACATAGTGGATCTCCATATAATTATATCCCCATAGGCTCAAGTATGATCTGCAATATGAAATCTTACGTTAGCATCGGTGGTATGAATACTAGAAAAGCAGCAGAAGATTTCTACTTTTTACAAGAACTACAAAAAGTATTTGGAGTATTTAAAATAAAACAAATTTTAATCTATCCATCATCTAGATTTACTACAAGAGTTTACTTAGGAACAAGCTCTCGATTATTAAAATGTATCAATGGAGAATTAAAAATTAAATCACTATACTATACTAAAAGAGCATTTGAAATTCTAAAGGAATGGTTAACTCTTGCACTAAATTCTCAATCTAAACCATATTTAGAAATAACAATGAAATGTAATTTAATTGATGAAAAATTAATTAAATTCTTAGAGCAGTATAATTTTAATAATGCATGGGACGCAATCAATGAATCTCCCACATCAAAACATTTTGAACAACAATTTCATAGATGGTTTGATGCATTTAAAACTTTTAAACTTTTGAAATACTATAGTAATGATTAATTTAAAAATATGAGTGATAAGACAACTATTGATGGTAAGCAATTCTATGATGCTCTTGTTTCTGGAATTAGTAACCTAATAGCAAATCATGAACATTTAAATAAAATAAATGTATTTCCTGTTCCTGATGGTGATACAGGAACGAATCTGCTATTCACATTAAAACCTATTACCACGATTGAAATAAATCATTTTTCTAATAGCTTTAGTGAAGCTATTAATAAAATATCTGATACCGCTATTGATTCTGCTCGAGGTAATTCAGGAACAATCATGGCCCAATATTTTGTTGGAATGGCCGAAGCTTCTGAAAATATTACAAGATTAGATTCTGATGCAATTGCTAAAATATTTCAAGCAGGATATGACTCAGCTCTAGGGGCTATGTCTAAACCAAAAGAAGGGACCGTTATAACAGTAATGAGAGAAGCAGCATTAGCTGCACAAGAAAATATTGCTAAAAATAACATAGCAGAAATTCTAAAAAATATCTATGAATCATCAGTAAAAGCTTTAAACAGAACCCCAGAGCAAATGCAACTTCTAAAAGATTCAGGAGTTGTGGATGCTGGTGCCCAAGGATATGTTAATATCTTGGAAGGGATAGTTTATTTTATAGAAAATAATAGAATGATAAATGAGAAGGTACTAGAAAGCCTATCTCTAGATAATACCGATACTAATATTAATACACACAATCATGATAAGCCAAAATTTCAATTCTGCACTGAATGTATTATTAATGGCGAGCAAATAAGTCGTAAAGGAGTTAAAGATAGATTAAACTCATTGGGTGATAGCTTAATAATTGCAGGCACTAAATCTAAAGTTAAGATTCATATACATACTGATTCACCAGATATGGTTTTTAAAGAATGTACATCTTATGGAAAGCTCTCTAATCAAAAAGCAGATGATATGTTTAAACAAGTGGAATCGATTCATAATAAAGATGCTATTGCAATCGTAACTGATTCTGGATGTGATATTGCAGTTAACCCACACGATTCAAATATACATATTGTTAATGTTAAATATAGTTTTGGAGATAAAGAATATATAGATAAAATTTCTCAGACTTCTGAACAATTCTATAATGAATTAAAAAATAATCCAATCCATCCAAAAACATCTCAGCCTGCTATTGGAGATTTTCTTAATAAGTTTGAGTATTTATCATCTCATTATAAATCTATAATATCAATACATATCCCTGAGAAATTAAGTGGAACTATTCAATCATGTAAAAATGCAATTAGAAAAATTCCAGATTTTAAAATTACATCAATAGATTCATTGTCAGCATCTGTGGGACTGGGACTCATTGTAAAATCTGCTGATGAAATAGCACGTAAAATTAATGATCATGATAAAGTAGTTAAAAAAATTAATGATTTAATTGATAATACAGAAATTTTCTTAGCAATTAAAGATGTAAACTATGCCATAAAAGGTGGCCGAGTACCTAAGCTTCAAGGTACGATAGTAGATTATTTAAATATAAAACCCATACTAACAACAAATAATAAGGGTAATCTCAAACTTGCTGGTGCATTCTGGGGGAGTAAAAATCTAAATAAAAAAATGGGGAAATTTATTCTTAAAAAATTAGAAAAAAATTACCATTATAAAATTTCTATTGCTCATAGTAACGCAGAAAATGAAGGGCATGAATTAATCAGCTACCTACAAGATCATTTTAATAATATTGATGATATTGACCTTGTAGATTTAGGTTCAGCACTTGGAGTTCATTCTGGACCTGGAGCACTTGGAGTTGGTTTGCAAAAGGTAATTAATGACTAACCTGAATATGATACTAGTTTATATTCTAATTAGCTATTTATTGGGCTCAATATCAGGAAGTTTATTAATGGGAAAAATATGGAATGTTGATATACGGAATATGGGAAGTGGGAATGCTGGGGGAACAAATGCACTTAGAAGCGTAGGCATTACATTTGCAATATTAACGTTTATTATAGATTTACTAAAAGGTGCTTTGCCTGCATATTTATCTCAACATAATCAAGAATTAATGCTTCTATGTGGATTTGCTGCAATGATTGGACATGTCTATCCAATTTTTTATAATTTTAGAGGTGGGAAGGGCGCAGGAACTCTTCTTGGAGTCTTAATTGTAGCAAACCCTCAATCCGCTATATTTATTGTATCTATATGGATTATTATGGTGCTAATTACTGGATTTGTAGGATTAAGCACAATAACTGCATGCGCTGTATTATTTTTATATTCTCTATATTACGATATCAGCTTTATTATATTTTCAATGACTAGCTTTATATTTATTGTATTTACTCACCGATCCAATATAAAAAGAATGCTTTCTGGAGAAGAAAATCAATTTAAAAAAGTGATGATTTTTAAGCGTAAGTAATTAAAATAATTCTATCTACCAAATTATATCAGTATTAAATTCCTTTATGAAAATACTTAATAATATTTTAGAGGCAATAGGTAATACACCTATTGTGAGGCTTAACAAAATAGGCTCTGATCTTGCATGTAATCTTCTTGTAAAGTGTGAATTCTTTAATTCTGGAGGTTCTATTAAGGATAGAATAGGTTATAATATGGTATTAGAGGCAGAAAATGAAGGGCGAATTAAGCCTGGGGATACACTGATAGAGCCTACTTCTGGAAATACAGGTATTGGAATGGCCCTTGCTGCTGCAGTAAAGGGATATAAAATGATTATTACAATGCCTGAAAAAATGAGTAAAGAAAAAGAGGTCGTATTAAAAGCATTGGGTGCAGAAATTGTAAGAACCCCTACCGAAGCTGCTTGGGATGCACCAGAGAGTCATATTGGAATCGCAAAAAAATTAAATAATGAAATAGAAAACTCACATATACTAGATCAATACGCTAATCCTGCTAACCCTGATATCCATTTTAAATGTACTGCACAGGAAATTATCGATGATCTAGATGGAAAAGTAGATATGGTCGTTATGGGTGTTGGTACGGGTGGAACAATCACTGGTGTTGCAAAAAGATTAAAGCAATATAATAGTGATATCCAGATTATAGGTGTTGATCCCTATGGATCAATTTTAGGAGGAGGAAATGATATTCACTCATATCGTGTTGAAGGTATTGGATACGATTTCTTCCCAGATGTATTAGATAATGAATTAGTTGATAAATACATAAAAGTGAATGATAAAAATTCATTTCAAATGGCACGCCGATTAATTAGCGAAGAAGGACTCTTTGTTGGAGGGTCATCTGGATCTGCGGTATGGGCAGCGCTACAAGTTGCAAGCACACTAAATCAAAATCAAAATTGCTTAATTATCTTACCGGATTCAATTAGAAACTATCTAAGTGGATTCGTAGATGATGAGTGGATGAGTAAGTTTGGATTTCTAGATTAAGATAAGTATGCTACATCTATGTTCTTAGTACTGTTTTGCTTCTACATCATTACATTCTTATATTTTTTTATTGGCACCGCATATTTTCAAAGTAAATATAATAAACAATTAAACATACCAGGAATTAGTGTTATTGTTGCGATTCGTAATGGGGGTGATTCTACTAGCAGGATAATAGAATACTTAAAAAATCAGATATATGATAAAAATATTGAATTTATATTGGTTGATGATGAGTCAACAGACAACACAAAAGATACAATATACGAAGTAATAAAAAATGATTCTCGTTTTAAATATGCATCCTCTAAAAGTGGTCATAAAAATCTAAAACGAAAACAAAAAGCATTGGATGCAGGTATTCAAGAAGCAGCTTTTAATCATCTTTTATTTACAGATGTAGATTGTCATATACCTAAAAATTGGGTTACTATTATGGAGCAATATTATGGTTCTGGATATAATTATTTAGTAGGTAATTCAATTGTTAAAACAAATAATAAGTTTAATTGGGTATCGTCATTCCAGCGCATTGATTTTCTGCTTCTAATGATTATATGTAGAGCCTCATCTTATTTTAAATCACCTTGGGCATGCACTGGACAGAATCAGGGTTTTACTAAAAATTTATATCAACGTGCAGGTGGATTTCAAAAAATTAGAAACTTCATTGGTGATGATACTGCCTTTATGTATTTATGTAAAGGCTATGGAGCAAAATTATGTTTTATTGATAACGCCAATGCTACTGTTAATCCAAGAGTAGAAACTCATTTTGTTAAATTTATTTCACAACGTGTTAGGTGGGTCGCTGATGCAAATAAAATCTGGAAATTAAATTTGTGGTTCTTTATAACTATGCTTATGACTTACCTTTTTTATATATCAATACCTATAACAATTTTAAGTGCGTCTTTATCATATAAGCTAATTGGAGCATTGCTATGTATTAAAATGACTATGGAGTATTTTTTGATTCTATTTGGGGCACAAAAATTATCCGTATCCATATTTAAAAAAGATTTTATCATCTGGCAAATATTACATGTCCCGTATATATGCATAGTTGGCCTATTAAGCTATTTCCCATATTTGTTTACATGGAAGGGAAGAAAATTATGATAATTATTTTTATAATATACTGCATTCTCATCCTGTGGCTATTTGATATTACAGAAAAAGATAATGATAAAAATTTCAAGGTGTCACATAAACAAGATATAATAATAAATCACTCAAGTGATTTAAGTGATTTGCTAGTTACTATAGATAGCATTAAATCTCAAACATATCAATCAAAAAAGATTAATCTTATTATATTTGATTTTTCACATGAAGATATTAAGTCCATTCTAAAATTATATGAGAACGTATTTTTTAAAATTAATGTTATTAAATCAAGTAACTTTGAAATTGGAGACCATTATTTAGACTTAGATGAACGCATTATGATTGCAGATGAAGTACTAATAATTAAAAGTGGAATGAGCTTACCAAACAGCATGATTCAAGAATTATCAAATCTTCTATTGCAAGGTAATAATTCAGCTTTCCTTATTCCTATGATCTATAGATGTAGCCAACGAAAAAATATCTTTTTACAACTATTCCATTCTTTTTTTACAATGCTAAAATTATCTAGTATCAATAAAGGTATTATAAATAAAATAGATCTATATCGTGATTGCTTAATCATAAAAAGAAATATCTTTATGGAAATTCTATCCAATAATTATAGTAATCTTTCCGTTAGAGGTGTACTGAATTGTGGTGTATATATTGATGAAAAAGATTTATCAATATCATCCCAGTCTATGCTGAAATCATTTTATATAGTATACGCGTGTATTAATCTTCTATTTATAAGTGCTATAACTATGTTTGTTAATGCTCCTAGTATTTATCTTTTATTAGCTATTTTAATCAAAATAATACCAGAGGCTATTATCGTATATTCATACTACAATAGATTGAAAATAAAATTTCCAAAAATAGATTTTATAGTTTATTTAATGATAATTCCATTTTATCTTTTTATTATCATTTTCAATAATAGGAAATTAATATTGGGGCGGTAGAAATTAGTTAAAAGAAAAATTAAATGAATAAAAAAAAGCCTCAATAAAATTGAGGCTTTTTAATATTTATCACTGATGCTTAGTTACTTGCCCTTGTTGTAGAATGATACTAAAATTAACAAAGCAATTAAGCCTGCTACTCCTGCATCACCAAACTGTCCCATCAATGTACCAATTCCAGCGATCACGCCAAAGTAGTCATTAAATAGAATCCCAACAGCAACACCTAAGCCAATTAAAGCTTTTAAAACATCTGTAATGTCATTAAGCCAATTGGTGATTAAAGTCATTGCACCTTTCATGTTATAACCTCCTGAAGTTTTGAATAATAGGCCCTTTAAAAGAGCCTATTATTCAATTGTTTAGTATTCGGGATATTAATCCAAGAAAGAAGCAAATACTATTAGTGCTAGAAGACCAGCTAATCCACCATTAACAAATGAATCAACTAACTCTATGATACCACCAATAGGGTTTACATTAGTCACGTATAAGATATTAACGAATACAAAAAAGACAATCACAGTCTTAAGTAAACCAACTATGCCGCCTACCCAACTGTTTACATTGTTTAATGCGCTTTTCATTGTTTTCTCCTTGTTTTGTTATTATCTAAAATGTCAAGCATTTTAGAATTTTTACTAGACTTTTAATTATGCAAAAAACGTAAAAAATGACTATCAAATCATTTTCAGTATTTAAATTAGGTTAGAAATAGTATTATATGCAAACATTTATTTAAAGTATTACTTTAACACAATCTGTAGTATGGTAACACACTTTAAACACAATATGTAAACCTTGCACTATCTTCTAGATTGCAACTTAGCAAGTAATCGTAAAATCTCAAGATATAGCCACACCAATGTAACGAGCAAACCAAATGCTCCATACCACTCCATATACTTTGGTGCTCCATTCTCTGCTCCCTCTTCAATAAAATCAAAATCTAAAACAAGATTTAGGGATGCAATAATTACTACAAATACGCTAAATCCTATGCTAAATAACGATGCATTTGAAGGGTTCATTACTGGCATTCCAGATCCAAAGAAACTCATAATCATACTAATTAGATAAAACACAAATATACCTGATGTTGCTGCAAACACACCTAGTTTGAAATTTTCTGTGGGTTTAATTATTCTAGTTTTATATGCAAATAACAAGGATGCAAAAATAGAAAATGTTAAGAAAATTGCCTGACCAACAATACCATCCCCATAGCTCATTTCATAGAATCTAGATACTCCACCAAGCAATAAGCCTTCAAGCGCTGAGTACATTAATGTCGTATAAGATGCCAAGTGCTTTTTAAATATCGTAACCATCGCAACAATAAAACCTCCTATACCCCCTATCATCATTAAAGCAGGACTGGGATTATTCCATGTATAAAATGCTGTTGCCATAAGCACAAGCAGCGATAGTGAGGTTTTATTAATTGTTCCCTCAAGTGTCATCTGAGTATCTGATGCACCATAACTTCCTTGAAAAGTCTTTGACTGTAAAGCAGGATTCCCTGATCGATATGATAAATGACTTGGCATATAAATCTCCTTAATTAAATTTCAATTTTTTTTTAGTTTCTTCTATACTAGCTAATAATCACTTAAATTTAATATATATATATATATAATCACATAGGATGAAATCGAAATTAACAAATAAAAAGCTACTTGATCTCTATGAGGCTATCTTATTGCCTCGTTTGATTGAAGAGAAAATGTTGTTTCTTCTACGGCAGGGGAAAATATCAAAATGGTTTTCAGGTATCGGCCAAGAAGCCATTAGTGTAGGGGTATCTAAAGCACTAAATTCATCTGACGTTATCTTTCCGATGCATCGAAATTTAGGTGTTTTCACAACTCGTGATATTGATTTAAAAAAACTATTTTGTCAGCTAATGGGAAAGGATGGAGGGTTTACAAAAGGCCGTGATCGATCCTTTCATTTTGGGTCACTTGAATATAATATTGTAGGAATGATATCACACCTTGCCGCCATGCTACCTGTAGCATGTGGAGTAGCATATTCAAAAAAAATACACAAAACTAAAAATATTGCTGTAGCATTTGTTGGTGATGGTGCAACAAGTGAAGGAGATTTTCATGAGGCGCTAAACCTAGCCGCTGTCTGGAAACTACCAGTAATATTTATTATTGAGAATAATGGATATGGACTTTCTACTCCTACTGAAGAGCAGTATGCATGTAAGCAGCTGTCTGATCGTGGAATTGGATATGGAATAGAAGCTAAAACTATTGATGGGAATAATCTACTAGAGGTGTACAACGCTATCACTGATGCATCTGCATTATGCAGAAAAAATAAAGGTCCAATATTAATTGAGGCCATGACATTTAGAATGCGAGGCCATGAAGAAGCATCGGGTATTGCGTATGTTCCTAAAAATCTTATATCAAAATGGAGCAAAAAAGATCCTATCTTAAATTTTGAAAAATATTTGATTGATAATAAAGTAATTAAAAAAGCAGACATTGAAGGT
>MDSZ01196108.1_pt1 | contig 18580 bp, 16 predicted proteins | sample 811201 | NCBI WGS metagenome assembly MDSZ01 (sample SAMN05326647, study PRJNA326480) | marine metagenome | isolation source: seawater | place: Indian Ocean: North | collected 2010
CACCGATACTTCCTTTACCATCGACAATGTGTAATGGCACGATTTGCTCGTTGAATCCTGTTGGGTCTTCTTCGCTGCGATAGTGCAGTTTCCCGATGGATAGGCAATGCATTCCTGCCTTCTGCAGGGCATGCCCCCATCCTTCAACGCGTCCCTCGTATGCATGGGCATTATCCCAATAACCAATATTGTGTACATACTGACCCGTAGCGAAGCTAGCGCGGGCAGGAACGCAAATTGGCGAATTGGTATATGCATTTGTAAAGCGTGTTCCGCTCGCAGCGAGCTTATCAATGGTGGGTGTTTTCACAAACGGATGCCCATAGCATCCACTTGCTTTTTGTTGATGTTCATCTGACATTATAAACAAAACATTTTTAGCCATTATCATATCCCCGGTAAAAGTTTTCATTATGTTAGCACGGCTTGACTATCTGTCAGGATAGATAATCGACTATTAAAGATGTTTATTTAAATAGCTGATAGGAGGCTCGTAATACTTAGCGCGGATAGCTCAATTTTTATGACCATATAAGGAGCCTTTTTGGGGAATATATGATGCAACAGCTAACTGGGTTTGGCTTCGCTAATACTACTTCTAAGAACCTAAAATAGTGATCGGCATAGATTAGTCAGGCGATGCAAGACGACCGACATCTAAAAAATGTTTTCTACTCAATCGTCGTCGTTTTTCTATACGCTAATAATAATCGGTTAATTATGAATAAAGAATAATATATTTTCTATTTTTCAAATATTATCTCAAAACCAACGTTTTTACAGTCTTTATAAATGTCTGGTTTACTTGTAGAAACAATAATTTTACTGAATAAATTTTTTCCTTTACATATATTTACTATTTCATTGCAAAGTGTTTCTTGAAGATTAAAATGGCGATCTTTTACGAGAATTTCTATTTCTGATCTTAGAAAGTCATAATTTATAGTGTTTTCGATACTATCGTTGCGATCAACGTCGGTAGTTTCAAGATACATCTCGATATTAATTATAACAGTCTGGCGGCGAGCCTTTTCAAAGTCGTGTATGCCTATGGATACGGGTACAGCATAGTCCTTGAGAAAAAACTTCGAGGCGGAAATTGGCATAACAAAATACTTTCGTAAATTATGTAAGAAAGGCGATGTCGCGTGGTAGGCTTTGTAATCTTTGACCTCCATCTAGCACAATGATTTCGCCGGTCATCGAAGGGCAGTCAAGTATAAGCTTTAAAGCAGCGGCAATTTGTCCGGGGGTACAGCCTTGTTTTAGCGGGTTAGTTTTGTGAGCTTTGTTGAACCGGGATTCTGACTGTTTGCCGGACAAAAGTGTGATGCCAGGCGCGATACCATTCACTCTTATCTGAGGTGCCATGGCCATTGCTAGTATTTCAGTCGCAGCCTTCAGGGCAAATTTGCTGATGGTATAAGACATGTAATCCGGATTTGGTGCCATGACCTTGTTATCGAGAATGTTTACTATGTTGCCCTTTGCCTTTTTAGGAATTCTTTTTGAAAAGGCTTGTGATAAAAGAAGCGGTGCGCGCGCATTTACTGCGTGATGTAGATCAAGCATCTCTCCGTTTAAACTATCAAGATCATCATATTCGAAAATAGATGCATTATTGATAAGGCAACTCAGTGGCCCAATCTCATCGTGGCATCGAGCAATCAAGTCCTCCGGTCCTTCTGTTGTAGCTAGATCGGCATGATATAGACTGGCTTTTCCGCCTTTTGAAATGATAGCATCTGCTACCTTCTCTGCTTTAGCTTGCGATGTGTTGTAATGAATGCACACGTGCCACCCCTCGGCGGCCATTTCCCCTGCGAGGGCGGCACCGATACGCTGTGCAGCTCCCGTTATGAGCATATTTTTGGCCATGGGCAGGGTTTTTGTCATAATCAAATAATTGCATCTAGCCCAAGTTTCTTAGCACACCAAACCCCAGCGGAAAGTAAACGAGCTTCGTTGTTGTGAGGGTCTATCAATTGTATCCCAATTGGCAGACCATTCGGACCATTGGTAACCGGCAAATAGAGACATGCTACGCCTAAAAAAGTCCAAGCCCTGTTAAAAATTGAATCACCTGTGGATCCTATACCTTTCGGTGCCTCGCCAGGCGCACCTGGAGTAAGTAAAATTTCACCTTCTGTAAATATTTCAGACAAGTTCCCTCGTCCATATTTGAGTAAACCCTCAGCTTCCCCTCGCTCCTCAGGAGTTGTCTCGAAACCGCGTAGCATCAAATCCTGAAATGGTTTGCTCAACAAGTCTTGATGGTTCATCCATTCTTCCTTGAACTCCCGACAGGCTTCTACTGCCATAACTACTCTCTGAGCGGCTTGTAGGTTATCATAGGGTTGAACAAAAGCGTGATCACGAACCTGTGCGCCAGCAGAAGAAAAAATTTTGGCACAATCTTCAATCAGTACCTTGATATAGTCTTCTGCAGCATCCCATTGGCCTGTTCGATGTAAAAGCAAATTCGGCGCATTATCGGTTATTAACTTTGCTGGTTTCAATCCAGAAAGAGCGCTGGAGAGTATTCCGACATCCAAAATGCTACGAACCATCAAGCCGACTGTGTCCATAATGGGAGCGAGAGGTTTGACCCCGGCTTTATCGTAAGTATTGTAAGGTGGCTTGTAACCGACTGTGCCACAATAGGCATTGGGGCGAATTACCGAACCGCCGGTTTGTGTGCCTAATGCACCTTGCACCATAAAGTCAGCCACTGCAGCAGCAGATCCTTGGGAGGAACCGCCGGGGGTATGGGCTGTATTGATAGGATTACGGGTTGGTCCTGGGTAGCTCGAGGCGAACTCCGTAGTTACTGTCTTACCCATAATTATTGCGCCGGCTTGACGCAGTCTGGCGACACATGCTGCATCAATAGATGGTCTGTGGTTTTTGTAAATAGGTGAGTTATATTCGGTGGGCATATCCATGGTGTCGATAATATCCTTCACCCCGATCGGCACACCGTGTAGTGGTCCATCAGGCTTTGCGTTATCTCGCCTCCTCGCTTGATCTAGCGCAAGTTCAGGGTCGAAATATGCCCATGCTTGAACCGCATTCTCTCGCTCCTCTATTCGATCTATGCAAGATTGCACTAGTTCTTCTGATGAAAGACTTCCTACCGCAATCGCCGAAGCGGCTTCGCTCAATGATAATTTATTAGGATATTTATCCACTGAAATACCTTTTCTTCCATTCATGCTGCATTGGGGTTAATTTGTAGCACGCGATTGAGAACGGCAACAGGAGGTAACGAACATGGAACGCGACATTTTTTCCTCCGACGTTGCATTTACACCGTACTGGTGGTTGGCTGCACCCAGGCCTGAAGCCAACATAAATAACCTACCCCAAAAAATCGATGTTGCTGTTGTTGGAGCCGGCTATGCCGGTCTGTCAGCAGCGCTCACGATTGCTCGTGGTGGGAGAAGTGTTGTCGTGTTAGAGGCTGGTCGTCCGGGCGAGGGAGCGAGCTCTCGTAACGGAGGAGCAATTGGAGCCACGCTCCGACACTCACTTACAAAATTAATTAAAATGCATGGCTTGGAAACAGCACTGCAGTTTTATCGTGAAGCGCGGGAGGGGCGTGACTGGCTAAAGAATTTTATTTTAAAAGAGAATATTGACTGTGACCTACACCCGGTTGGTAGGTTCATTGGTTGTCACAGGAAAAATGATTATGAGACACTTGGCTATGATCTTGACCTGCAATCAAAACACCTTGGGGTTGAGGGTGAAATGGTTACTGCTGACGCGCAACATAAGTTTATAGGGTCAACGGCATATTTCGGCGGTCGTTTTTTGGCAGAAGATGGAAACCTTCATCCCGGTAGGCTACATCAGGGCTTGTTGGAGCTAGTTTGTGCCGAGGGTATCCCCGTAGTCGGTCGTGCTCCAGTCGAAAAAATAACTAGGGAAGCGAACGGCTTTAAACTTTTGTGCAGATCCTCTACTCTACGAGCTCGGCAAATAGTAATCGCTACAAACGGGTATACCGGCTATGAGTCGCCTTGGTTGCGTCGTCGTGTTCTACCAATGCAGAGCCAAATAATCGCAACAGAGCCATTAGGCTCCAACATCATGGCTGATTTAGTACCTGGTAATCGCCAATTGGGGGACACTTGTCGGTTACATTACTATTTTAGGGGGTCACCTGATCATGATCGTATTTTGTTTGGTGGCAGAGCTGGAGCAGCAGAAATCAGAGACCGTCGTAGAAGCGGGCGAATGCTTTATAAGCGGTTGCTACGAATTTTTCCGTCGCTTGAAGGAACAAAAATAACCCATAGTTGGGGTGGCTTTATCGCCTACACGTTAGACCACATGCTTCACATAGCACAAAATGAAGATATTTTTTATGTTGCTGGTTTTTGCGGCTCAGGTGTAGTGAACGCCAATTATTTGGGGCACAAAACAGGCCTCAAGGTTTTGGGAAAAAAAAATGGAAATACCATATTTGACAGTGAGCACCCTACACATCCGATATATTCGGGCAACCCGTGGTTCTTGGCACCAATGGTGGCGCTTAAAAACCTGCAGGACCGTTTCCGAATTTAGAGACTAGGTGATAGCAACACCAAGTAGGTCTATTTACAAACGGAAAAGGCAGATCCCATCCTCTAAGTTTTCCTCAAGCCCACAAGCCAGAGCTACCGTATTTGAATTGGGTATGATCAAGTATTCCAATCCTTTAAAGCGCTAGCCTCTCTGCCGGAAACACGTCCTCCAACGAAGCACTCGGTTAGATTACCGCCTGCCAGGTACAAGAAACCCCAGATACCACCGCACTCGCCTGCTGCATAAAGACGGGGTATTGGCTCGTTAAAAGCGTTGCAAATTTGATACTTCTCGTTGTGTCGCGGACCACCTTGAGTATTGGAAACAACCGGCCAAATTTCTCCAAGGTAAAATGGGGGGCGCTCGATCTTAAGACGTGTTTTGGGTGGGCGGCCAAATTTATCTTCCAAGCCGCAATCGGTGGCTGAATTATATTCCTCAATAGTTTTTTTCAAATTTACGGGATCACAGCCAATAAACCCCGCTAATTCTTCGATTGTGTTGGCCTTTTTAAGAATTCCGTTTTGTACTTCTTTGAGGTTGTCCTCGCTCCACTCATAAGGTTCTATTGTACTGTCATTGTATATTGTAGCACCGAAACGATAACGCTCGCGACCATCCTCATCTGCAATCATAAAGCAGGGGACATAAGGAAATTCCATTCTGCCAGTATCATATACATCAAGGGCCCTGTGACCCGTATCCTGAGTGTAGGGCTGATACTCATTCATAAAACGATTGCCTTTTTTATCAGCTAGAATCCATGCCATAGGAATTTCAGCTTCTTTCTTTGTTGGAACCCAGTCGGGATGGCGTTTCATGCGAATTCCAAAGGGATAACTTGGGTCAGGATGTCGAAAACCGTAGGTGCCGTGGTAATGCCACATGTGCCATAGATCTGCCCCCACATCTGTTGCCATCTTTATTCCATCTCCAGTATTTCCTCGATGGGCGGCGGAGAGGACCGGATTTATTTGCCAATACTGACGTTGCATGTCCGGTGCCGCCTCTAGCCCGCCACAGGCAAGAATGACACCCTTGTTACACTTTATGGCTTTGCGGCCGTCTGGCCCGTCGATCCATATACCCCTTACCTCATTGGTATTCTGAGTGATTAATCTTAGAGCTGGGGTGTTCAGACGAACTTCAATGCCACGTGAATTCACATTATCATGAACAACTTTGAAAAGTTTAGTCCCGTTACGATGGGATCGAGCATGTGGGTAAACTTTAAGAACGTCAACACCCGGAATGTCATCTACTTCTACAAATCTCATTTGATCAAAGCCTGTAAAAGGATAGTTCGCTCCTCGTCCTTCTATAGTAATGGTGCTTGCATTATTCACTTTACAGAGGTCTTCCAAGTAGTCATCTAGTAGCATCATTTCATCTACGAATGCTTCAATAATATTTCGTGATGTTGTGCCGTCATTTGTTTCGTATAGATGTTCAACAACTGGATCTCGTTCTAGGGCCAGTCTCACCCCACCCCCAGCACAAATCGAAATGCCGCCCGGCATTGGCATCTTTTCAATCAAAAGTGTTTTTGCCCCGCCGTCACACGCGGCAATGGCAGCAGCACCGCCCGCGTAGCCGAAGCCAACTACTACGACGTCAAATTCCTCATCAAAGCTATTCACATGTTGTGGTGGAATATTTGTTGATGCCATTTTCGATCCTCCCAAACTTAGAAAAGAGATGTTCTTGTGTATGCGCCTAGTTTTGTCAGTCCGTTTGATCCGCCCAAGGGTTGGTCAGGACACTTCCTCATTGCATGCCAGCAGTTTTCAACTACACACTCACACTATTTTAAGGTTTCAAAGTCAATGGTGTCCAGAGAAGTACACTCTCTATCATTTACTAAAGTAACATTTAAGTCGGGTAAATTATTTTGTAAAATTTGAGTTGGCATAGTGCAGTAACTGTTTCTAGGATGCGAGAGCTAATGGCCTACAGATACTTGCCTTCTCGACAGTCGCATTCCATACTGTAGTACGGTCACATTCTATACTGTATTAAGGTAAGGAGGCTCACAGTTATGACAGAACCACTATACGTCTATTGGCAGCCAGGATGAACTAGTTGCCTGAGACTCAAAGAGTTTCTTACGGCCCGTGGGGTCGTTTACGAATCAGTAAATGTTCATGGCAATCCAGAAGGAATGGCTAGGCTCCAACGCATTGGTATTAAGCGTATTCCTGCGATTTCTCGCGGCATGAGCTATGTTATGGGGCAAAAATTAAAAGACGTATGTGACTTTGTTGGCATTCCTCTTGGAGACATTCAAGAGTTTAGTGTAGATGAGTTGGCAGCCAAGATGGATATTATTTTGTTGGCAGCCATATCTTACATGGAAGAGATGAAGGACGAAGACCTCGAGCCTAAGCTCCCTAACCGGGATCGTAAAATTCGGCAACTTTGTTACCACATCTACCGAATCGTCGAGGCATTTTGCGAACTTATGGATGGAGAAGCGGAGGAATATCACACGACCATCGCGGATATAGATCACCCTAAAGACATTAACACCGGTGCTGATCTCGCAGTTTACGGTCGTGCTGTGCTGAAGCGCTTTAAAGGCTGGCATTCGGTTTATTCAGGAGACGGCACCGAGCCTGCTAATGCTTATTGGGGTGACGTTACATTGAGGGAACTTCTTGAACGGGTAACCTGGCACCCTGGGCAACATATTCGACAGCTTAAGATGTATCTAGAAAATAGAGGTAATCCTCCCTCAAAACCTATTGATGAAGATGTATTCAACGGGTTACCAATGCCGAAAAAAATTTGGGATGATGAACCGATGGGTGAGGATAACGAAACCATGCAAGCAGCACAGTAGGGAGCACTAAAATAATGGTCTCGCAGAGATTTTTTGAGACTGCCTCCAAAATATCAAAACAAGTTGATTAATTTTAATTAGGCGTCGATCTGACAAAGTTGTGTTTAGATCCTAACCGGGAGTTTTTTTATGAGCAACGTCGTAACACCTTCTGAATTTCAGCAATCTAAAATCAAAAAATCTGTAACAGTTTCTCAACAGGTTGCAGAATTTGTGGAAGGGTTCTCTCTCACGAACGTGCCAAAAGAGATCATTAATTTAGCAAAACTTCACGTTTTAGATAGTTTTGGTATCGCGCTTGCGTCATCTACAAAAGACTACGGTCACAAGGCAGCAAGCGCTGGGCTAGACCTTGGTGGAGAAGGGGAGTTTCCGGTGGTCGGGCTTCCACATCGTTTACCGCTTCGTGATTCGGTCATGGTAAATGGGGTGTTAGTTCACGGGCTTGATTTTGATGATACTCATACAACCGGTGTTATTCATATCTCAGGGAGTACTGTGCCCACTGCATTTATTTTGGCGATGGCGAATGCAAAGACTGGGTACGAGGCATTGGAAGCGTATTTGATCGGAGTTGAGACTGGATCACGCCTCGCAAAGGCGGCTGCTGGAGGTATTCATGCAAATGGTTTTCATACGACTGGAATAATAGGCGCGTATGGCTGTGCGATGGTTGCCGGCAAACTTTGCGATCTTACTGTTAGTCAGCTAACTCATGCTCAGGGTCTTGTAGCGAGCTTCGGTGGGCCCACTCGTGCCTACCATGCGAATGGTGCTTGGGCAAAGCGTATGCATACCGGAATTGCCGCTGTTAACGGCATTAATGCCGCTATGTGGGCGCGCCACGGCTTCACCGGGCCGGAAACTATCTATGAATATGAGCAAGGTCTTTATGGATGCTATGCTCATGGGCAGGAGATTGACTTAGATGTTGTGACAAATGGGCTCGGAAATGCATGGGAATTGTCAAATGTTGCTTACAAACCATATCCAGCATGTCACTGGTTACACGCATTTATAGAAACCGGTATAAAGCTTCGCCAAGAGTACGAGTTGAAGCCTGACCAAATTGAGTCAATAATTGTACTAGCACACCCCAATCAAACGGCAGTTTGTATTCCTGAGGAGGCCAAGCGTCGCCCCCAGAGTTCTTACCAGGCACAATTTAGTGTGCATTATGCGACAGCAGCTGCAATATGTCGGGGGCAGTTCACGTTGGCTGAAATAGAGCCAGACGCGTTTGGTGATCCCGAGATACTTAGTCTCTGCGACAAAATTCATTACAACACTACGACTGATACCCTATATCCCGATTATTTCTCGGGTACAGTAGTCGTTCGAACAAAAGATGGACGCGAGCTGAAGCACGCTCAGGAGCATAATCTTGGTACGGATGAACACCCTATCAGCGAGGAACAGGTCCTCGATAAATTTATGAAAAATGCTACTAGTGCGGTTTCAACTGGTAGGGCTGAGGAAATTCGGTCCATAATTTTAAGCATTGAAGACCAAGCTGACCTTGATGAATTTGATTCAGTAATTAGCTTATCGTAAGAAAGCTTCAGTTAGCGTCCGGTCACTCCAGGGCTATCTTTCGTGTTGGGGCGTAGGATCTTATAGGTGCACTGGCCAGAGGCAAGCAATTTTTTTGTCTCTTTCTCTAGAACATCTACTTTAGTAAATTGTAGTTTTTTAATGTTTTGGGTGCGCTTCCCTATAGCAATGATCGTTTCAGCTTTACTATCATTAATGAAGCTAATATTCAGATTGATCGTCACTGAACGTCCGGGGCCATTTGGAGACCAGTCACCACCAAGAAAGCCTGCGATATCTATGAGTGATGATAAAATCCCATCGTGAATAAAATGTTCGTGATCACGATGCTCTGGTTTTACCTCAAGTTCCATCAAGACATGGCCATCTCGCCACTCAATCACTTTATAGTCGAGCACTTCGTGAAACGTACCTTTAATGTCTTCGCGCTCATATACAGAGGTCAACATTCGTCTGATGTCTTTCTTTATTAAGTGGTACGGATAGGTGTTACTTCTGAGCGTAGAAGCTTAAACACACCTTGGCCGCTGGCGATCACGGTGCCGGTATCCGGGAGGAAAATCTCTACGTTAGAAAATAACGTGCCTTTAGTTGCATGGGAACGGACGCCTCTTACATGTACCAAGTCGGCGCTTGTCCCCGAAATGAAGTTTATATTGAGGTTGATTGTCTTTGTTTTGCGCTCTCCGTTGGATGTCCAATTTCCTGCCATTTTGCCAGCAACGTTTACAAGAGATGCTATTACGCCGCCATGTATAGATCTTCCCCTATTTCGGTGCTTTTTCTGAATAGGAGTTGCTAACAAAGCATGTCCATCAATCCACTCCAGCACTTCGTAGCCTAGGACTTGATTATAATTTGTAATGTTTTTATTTCGATTTTCAGTTGTTTTTGTCATAGTACCAAAACACATCGCGTGAATTGCGAATTCCGTCAAGCCAAACTATAGATATGTTTAACTGTGCGCAGTAACTAAAGGCATCGAACTAAAGGGAGGTTTTATGCCCAATAAATCAAGAGATGATGCACGTCGAGTTTTCTGGTTTAATGATAACAAGACACCGAACGTATACGACGCTTTATCAAAAGTAGATGCCGTACAGGCATATAAGCTTTATTTTGATACTCCTCAGGATGAAAATTGGAAAATAATGGAGAGTTGTCATGCCTACTGCATTACGGCAGCTCGTGACGAGGTACTTGATCAATACAAAGGTAATGGAGAGCTACTCGATCGGTGTAAAAAACTATTAGTTCTGTCATCTTCTGGCGCTGGTTACGACCCTATTGATGTGGCAGCGTGTACCGAGCGCGGTGTTTTGGTTGTTAATCAAGCTGGTGCTAATGCGGAGGCTGTTGCTGAGCATGCCGTTGGGATGATGCTGTCTCTTTCCAAAAACATTCCGCAAACCGACAAGTCGCTTCGTAGTGAGCGAGGTGTGGAGCGTGAAACATTCAAAGGCTGGAACATGGAGGGCAAAACCGTTGGCATAGTAGGACTTGGTAATACCGGAAGCAGGGTGGCGCGCATATGTAAGAACGGCCTCAATATGCGTGTGCTTGCTTACGACCCTTACATTACAAACGCTGACTTTACAGACAACGGGGCTATTGAAACAGAGCTAGAGGAATTACTAGCACAGGCCGATTTTATATCAATTAATTGTCCTTTTAATTCTGAAACAAAGGATCTGATCAGTCGTGCAGAATTGGCATTAATGCAACCCTCTGCGTTTCTTGTAAATTGCGCCCGTGGTGGTATTGCTAATGAGGCCGCAATGATCGAAGCATTAGAGGATAAGCAAATCCGCGGTATTGGTCTCGACGTTTGGGATCAAGAGCCGCCCCCATTAGATCATCCGCTCTTGCAGTTTGACAATCTTATCGCCACTTATCACACCGCCGGTGTAACTTTTGAGTCACGAGAAAATATGGCGTTTTGGAATGCTGACCAAGTTGTAAAAACACTAAGTGGTAAGAAACCTGAGCGCTTAATTAATCCTGAAGCATGGGATAAATTTTGTGATCGGTACGAATCATTATTCGGTGAACGAACGAGCGATTAACGAGCTTATCTTGACCAAATTGATTATTTAAGTTTTTTAATATGTGTAATTCAATGCTAATTTCGTCAAAGCCTAGGAGTGTTTTAAATGGCTAATATCATTAGATCTAATGTCGACGTTATAGTGGTGGGGGCAGGAAATGCTGCCTGTGCGTCAGCAGCGTCGGCGGTGGAAAACGGTTCCAGTGTGGTGATGATTGAGACTGCTCCTGAGGACATGCGAGGTGGAAATTCTGCCTTTACCGGTGGTGCCTTTCGTTTTTCCCATAATGGCGTGGATGATTTAATGGATTTATGTCCTAGTCTTGCGGATGAAGATCTTGAAAACATAGATTTTGGCACGTACACACATGAACAGTACTATGACGATATCTTCCGCATGACACAGTATCGCGCTGACGGTGACATGTGTGAAATTTTAGTTACAAATTCTTACGAGACAGCCAAGTGGATGACCACTTATGGCGTAGACCTAATACCTGCTATGGGACGCCAGGCTTTTAAGGTGGATGGAAAATTTCGGTTTTGGGGGGGGTTAGCTTTACGCATTAATGGTGGTGGCGAGCAATTAGTGAAAAATTGGCACGAACAAATGAGTAAGATCGGTGTCGATGTTTTATATGAGTGCACAGCAATAGGGCTTCTCCATGACGAGGGTAAGGGTGTCCATGGGGTGCGTGTTCGTTATCAGGGTCAGGAACATGATATTGCGGCGAAGTCCGTTATTTTAGCTTGTGGTAGTTTCGAGAGTAACGCAGAAATGAGAGCTCGTTATCTTGGGCCGGGATGGGATTTAGCAAAGGTTCGAGGCACAGCTTACAACAACGGCGCGGGACTTCAGATGGCACTTGATCTAGGAGCTATGCCTTACGGTCATTTTTCAGGTGCCCACGCGGTGGCGTGGGATCTGAACGCACCCCCTTACGGGGATATAACTATTGGGGACCAATTTCAGAAACATAACGTGCCTTTTGCCGTAGTGCTTAATTCGAAGGGGGAACGCTTTCGTGATGAGGGAGAAGATTTTCACTCTTATGTTTATGCACGTTACGGTGGTGAAATACTGAAGCAGCCCGGAATGTGTGCCTTCCAAATTTTTGATGCCAAAGTCCAGCATCTTCTCCGCTCAGAATACCGTTGTCGGTTCTTAACCAAATATTCTGCTGATTCTATTGAGGAACTAGCAGGTAAGATAGAAGGCATGGACGCGGCTCGAATGGTCAAAACGATTGAAGAGTTTAACGCAGCATGCCGTACCGATATTCCTTTTGATCCAAACGTTCATGATGGCAGATGCACCGAGGGGCTTGCCATTGATAAAAGCAACTGGGCTAATCCGATAGATGAACCGCCATTTGATGCATATGCTGTCACTGCGGGTGTTACATTTACTTTTGGTGGTGTTAAGGTTTCTGGCCGGACAGAGGTCGAGAGGGCTGACGGTTCTGTGATAAAGGGTTTATACGCGGCTGGTGAAATGGTCGGAGGACTATATTTTCATGGGTATGCATCTGGCACAGGATTGATGGCTGGGGCCACATTCGGACGTATTGCCGGTCGTGAGGCTGCAGTGCATGCAGGCACGTCGAATTAGTGTTAGCTTAATGGTTGCGTGATTGGACTGTATAGCCCTACCTATGCAGAGCATGCGCGTTTAAGTGTTTTTATTGTCTTTCTTTGTTCTCAAGTTCGATTATCCTTCTGCGTGTTGTATAGCACTACCCGCTTTCAAGAAACCTTCGATTTCATTTGTACTATAGCCATACTCAGAAAGTATTTGCTTAGAATGTTCTCCAAGATGCGGCGCGTGCGCCTGAGCCCCGTCTGTGAATGGTGGGTGGCCTGGTATGGTCGCCATAGGAATATTGCCAAGAGATTCGTGGTTGACCCAATTGATATAATCAGAAGCCTTTGTTTGGGGGTGATTAAGAAAATCATCAAACGTAGCGGTGGGACTGTTAATTATATCGAGTTTGTCGAGTTCTTTTATCCAATAGGCATTTGACTTAGTGATTGTTGTCTCGGAAATGATCGCAGTCAATTCATCGACATTTGCTATTCGCTTATCCCACTCATTGAAGCGGGGGTCCTGCTCTAATTCGGGCATCTCTATAAGTTGGCATAAAGCGTGAAATTTATCCGGTTCTCTCGCACTTAAGTTTATTGAACCATCTTTGGTGGGAAAAGTCCCCGTTGGCGCGCCCAATACCGTTATTTTTCCCTCTTGCTTCACATGTTCAATAATCTTTTGGCCCATAAAGGCGGCAGCAGCTTGCATCATGTTCATTTCAATTAACTTACCATTGCCTTTTACGGCACGACGATAAAGTGCTGTTGCGACGGCTTGATACGCATAAAGCCCGGTGATTACATCCATGGCCGTCATCCCGACTTTATGTGGGATACCGTCATTTCCTTTATTGAGGGTCATCCAGCCGGTAAAACTTTGTGCTACGACATCTGTTACTGGTTTGTCTTTATAAGGTCCCTTGGTCCCAAAGCCTGATATCGAGCAATAGATAACTTTTGGGTTCGTTTTCTTTACCGTTCCGTAATCAAGTCCGAAACGACCCATGACGCCGGGTCGAAAACTCTCTATAACTATGTCCGATTGCGACACTAATCTTTTGCCAATTTCTAGTCCGCCTTTGGTTTTGAAATTAATGCATAGTGCTCGTTTGCCGCGATTAAAATTCACATACCCGGCTGCCAAGTCGCCATACTTTTTCCCGGCCTGGCGAACCCAATCACCACGAGGGGGTTCGACTTTAATGACGTTGGCCCCGTACTGTGCAAGTAGAAATGCGCAACTAGGCCCCGCAACACCTTGTGATGCATCAAAGACGTTTAAGCCCTCTAGCGGCGGTTCTTCGCCTGTGTCCATTTCAGCTAGCCCCCGTACGGATGTGCCGGCAACTGCGTCATTATATGGCTTGACCAGACGCTGGGCTCGTGGACTGGATCAGCAGCGCGAAGATTATCTTCACCAATCTGAGCCCAGTTCGTTACTCCCATGAGCCCAAATGCTATACTTAATTCTTCTTCAAGGATTTCTAAAACGCGGACGAGACCATCTACACCTGCAGCCGCGCATCCAATGCATTGAAGCCGGCCTATACCGACCATATCTGCACCTAGTGCTTTCGCTTTTACGATATCCGTGGCGCGCTGTATCCCGCCGTCTACAATGATCTTTGTTTTGCCCTTACACTCCGCGACTACCTCGGGAAGGACCTCAATGCTTCCCCTGCCATGATCAAGCGCCCGGCCTCCATGATTCGAGATATAGACGCCGTCTACCCCTTCCTCGCAAGCCCGACCCGCATCATCAACATCGCCAATTCCTTTCAGAATTAGTGGAATGTCCCATTTATCTTTGAAACGCTTCACGTTATCCCAAGTCCATTGGGCCTGCCAGGTATTCTCATCCGTGGTAACGTTAGATCGCCATTTCTTGAGGTATCGATTAGCAAGATCGCGTTCGCGACGGCTGTAGGTTGCCGAGTCAACTGTAACTGCAAATGCATCATAACCTGAGTCAATGGCACGTTTTGCATGGTCATCTACGAATTCATCGCCACCACGGACGTAAAGTTGGAAAATCCTAGGATTATCGGCGGCCTGTGCCACGGCCTCTAAGCCTGGTGTGCAGCGGGAGCTAAGCATATCGAAGACATTGAAACGTTCAGCGGCTTGGGCAGTTACAATGCCCCCTCCTTCTGCAAAGGTTTCAATTGAGCCTACCGGTGCAAGGATAAGGGGCAGCCTTATCTTTTTGCCCATGAATTCAACCGATGGATCAAATGTGCTGACATCTACCATAGCTCGTGGACGAAGTGCTAATTTATCGTAGCCATGCCGATTACGTCTGAGTGTGGTTTCACTGTCAGAGCCGCCTGCGAGGTAATCCCAGGTCCCTTGGCTGCAAGTTTTATGAGCGGCATGGATCAGTTCGTGGATTGTTGCGAAGCGGTAACTCAGGTCAGCTTGGTTCGCCATATCCGCGTCCGTGACCTGTTTTTTTTCTTGTTTGCTCATTAACATTCTCCTTAGTTTAAGTTTACTTGCCCTTAAATTCGGGATAGCGCTTTTCGAGGAAAGCATTTACAGCTTCAGAATGATCTTCACTGGCCCGCGCCAATGTCATATGCGACGATATTTGGTCAAGATGTGCTCTTATATCCATATTCATTCCCTGATACATGGCGCGTTTAATTAGTCGCACTGAAATAGGAGCTTTTCGAGAAATTTTACGCGCAAGTTTGTAGGTTTCCTCCATCAAATTTTTTTTCGGGTAAACATGGTTTACCAATCCAATGCGAAGTGCCTCATCTGCGTCGATTAAATTGGCTGAAAAAGCCAGTTCCAAAGCCATGGGCAAGCCGACGACACGCGGCAAAACCCAACAACCTCCAGCGCCAGGAACGAGGCCCATATTCACATAGCTTTCAGCAAACCGTGCCTCATCTGATGCTAGTCGAAAGTCACAATGACAAGCAATATCGAGGCCTGCTCCTGTGGCAGGTCCGTTTATGGCTGCTATAATTGGTTTGTCGAAATCTACTAATAAGCGTGGGATCCTCTGAATGCCGTCATACAGACTGTATTTCGCGATCATCGGACTTTTCTTCTCAACCGCCTCTTTCATCGCTTTGATATCCCCACCAGCGCAGAAAGAATCGCCGTGCCCAGTTAGAACAACAACTTTAATTTCAGTATCGGCCTGTATTGCGTTGAGCTGCTCCACCATTGCGTCAAGCATTTCTGGCGAAAGGGCATTACGCACATCGGGCCGATGAAGCGTCAAAGTGGCAATACTATCCTCAACCTTATATTGGAGGTGGTCAGTCATTGATGTCCCCTTATTATTGTTACTGTGTTTTAACTTGGATTAACTTGGAAATCGAAACTTGTCTAGTCGGCGGGAACGCGGTTTAGCCGAACTGTAACAACTTAGATAGAAATTCGTGGTTCTCTTAAATTATTCTGTGAAACTATTTGTAAAAAATACAAATAATACGCTTGTAATAAAAAATATAAAAATAATTATTTTTGTAATTGAACAAAAATTTTTATAAATGGACTATAAAAAACAAGTTTTATTTTATTTATACTTCTAACCAAATAATTATTACTTATAACTAAATTTATTGAGGCCGAATACATTATTGTGCTATGTTCAAGGATTATGATTCAACTTGGTGAATAAAATTTTTAATAGGTTTGTCATGGCTTTACCAAAGAATGTGCTTATGTTTGGCAAATCAAAAGCCTTAGAACATAAAATCGATGAATTTCTCGATAGGTTATCCGAATCTGCTTTGTTGTTTGATTTAGCGATCAAATCCTATCTTTTGGACGGGTATAGCAAAGATTTTGCTGCGAAGCGCAAGGACGTTAATGACAATGAGAGTGCAGCTGATGAATTGCGTCGGGAAATCGAATCGCAGCTATATTCGCAAACATTAATTCCTGAAAGTCGAGGGGATGTTTTAGGTCTTATCGAGACATTGGATGATGTGCTCAATCTCTGCGAGAGCTCACTTTGGGCCTTTGACATAGAAAAGCCAAAAATCCCGGATGAGCTCCATGCTCTTTTCAAGGAACTGACCGAAATGGTTGTACAATCTGTGGAGGCGTTGGCCCGATCGTCGCGCGCTTTCTTTCGCGATTTTGATAGAGTGTCTTATCACAATCATAAAGTAATGTTTTACGAAACCGAGGCCGACAAAGTTTCTACGAAATTAAAGCGGCAGATATTTGAGTCGAAACTAGATCTTGCTCACAAAATGCACCTGCGATATTTCGTTGAAAGTATTGATAATATTGCTGATTGGTCAGAGGATGTAGCTGATCGTCTGGCAATTTACGCTCTGAAGCGTTCGGTTTAATATACATTGGACGCCAGTGTTCTCATTTTTTTAAGTAGTGGCCTATTTTTAGGTTGGGCATTGGGTGCCAACGATGCAGCCAATGTATTTGGTACGGCTGTGGGGACTAGGATGGTGAGATTTTCTACGGCAGCCATCATCTGTTCAATTTTTGTTATTATAGGAGCTGTTTGGGGTGGTGCCGGTGCCGCTAGTACCCTTGGTAAACTGGGTGCAGTAAATGCATTGCCTGGCGCCTTCATGGCTGCTTTTTCTGCCGCGTTATCAGTTTATCTGATGACAAAAGCAGGTCTGCCGGTTTCTACTAGTCAAGCGATTGTCGGAGGTATCATAGGTTGGAACTTATTTAGTGGCACGCTCACTGACTTTACTACGCTGACAAAAATAATAAGCACATGGGTTCTTTGTCCACTACTTGCTGCTATTTTTGGAGCAGCAATATTTATAGTTACAGTCAAGGCAATGAGATTTGCCAAGGTACATTTGATAAGGGTCGACGCCTATACCCGCTTAGGGTTACTAATAGCTGGGGCATTTGGATCATATAGTTTAGGGGCAAATAACATTGCCAATGTCATGGGTGTCTTCATCCCTGCATCACCATTTGATGCTATATCTATTGGTGGCTTTTTTACTTTGTCCTCGATGCAGCAGTTATTTTTAATAGGTGCTATCGCTATAGCGGTTGGCGTTTTTACATATTCAAAGCGGGTAATGATGACCGTTGGGAACGACTTACTGCCTCTTTCACCTGTGGGTGCCTGGGTTGCTGTGATCTCGCATTCTATTGTTCTTTTTTTATTTGCTTCGGAAGGACTGAAGTATGCATTAGAAAGCAGTGGGCTGCCGTCTATACCATTGGTGCCCGTTTCGAGTTCACAGGCTGTTGTTGGAGCGGTTTTAGGCATCGCTCTTGTTCAAGGTGGACAGGGATTTAGGTGGGAAGTTTTCGGTTCGATAAGTATGGGCTGGATGGCGACGCCGGTAATCGCGTGTGCAATTTGTTTTGTAGGTCTTTTCTTTTTGCAGAATGTTTTTAATCAAAAAGTCTTTCGTGATGTACCCTATTTTCTTAGTAACGATGCTCTTGATCGACTTGCAAAGGTAGGAGTGTCCCAATCGGCGCTAGGGCCAATCAGAGGCGAGCGATATGATAATGCGGTAGCGTTGGACCAAGCCTTGATGAAGATCGGGAAATACAGTGCGCGGGATCGCGAGAAAATAATGGACTTTTCTCGACGCACCCCAATTTTGATTGATAAGAAATTTTTTGCAAAGCTTAACCGTGGACTAGTTAGCCCGGAACGTTTAGAAGCGGTACATCAACTCAATGGTCGTTTTTACCCCCATGAGTGGATGTTGAAAGATGATCTCGCAAAACGCTCGAGATCATGGAGAAAGAAGGAAAACGAACGGTACAATCAAATATTGAAACAAGATCTGCAATTTATCATTAAATTATTTCGTGCAAAGTAGTTGTAGGTACTCGAAATTTCTCAATAAAGAGTACCTGATATTTCGTCTCGGTAATCACTAACAATTTTCGCTCGGGGCAGACAAAAATATTGATTAACGTACAATCCTGTTTTTTTGAAAATTCCCGACTTTTTCGGTGGTATTCAAGGTTTTCTTTAATCAGTGGGGTAGTCATCCGGC
>MDSZ01081748.1_pt1 | contig 18577 bp, 22 predicted proteins | sample 811201 | NCBI WGS metagenome assembly MDSZ01 (sample SAMN05326647, study PRJNA326480) | marine metagenome | isolation source: seawater | place: Indian Ocean: North | collected 2010
AGAGAAGCAATGGTTGCTCAACTTTATTATGTTGAGGAACTTAATATTTATGAGATTGCTGATGTTTTAGAAATAAGTACTGGCAGAATATCGCAAATTAAAAAATCTATAATTCACAAATTACGAAATGAAATCAATCCAAACTGAAAAAAAAAGTAACTGGAAAAAAATTAATAAGGTTGTGTTGCGTGTTGACAGTATAGATTTACATTTTGATGATAAAGAAAACATTATCTTTTACTGTGGGTTTGAAAATATTTCAAGAGGTAGATGTAAACTTTCAGTTTTAGAAAAAAAGAAAAAGTTAATAAACAACTTATTTATTCATAACGATAAAGCTTTGATGGAAGTAAAAGTTTACTATATTTCATCAAAGATTGAAAAGTTAATTAGTTTATTGTCACACAAAAAAAATACTCAAAAGAAAATTAATGTTACACTTGAAATTTCAGATAGTTTATTAATTAATCAAAACGGAGATCTTTATATAAATGATAACACTAAGGTAATAATAGATAAAATATATTGGAGTATTCCAATTCTCTAATTTTATCTCGCTGATAATTTTTTGGTTACATCGATTTCTGCTTGAAGCATTTTTCCACAACCATTGAACGCTTGTTGTGTTCTTAGCATAAGGACAATTTCATCAGTTATGTCAGTATTAGATTTCTCTAAAAAACCTGCTTCAATTTTTCCAATAGTATTTTCTTTTGGCAAACCAAATGTAGGAGCACCACTATCACCTGTTTCTTGAAACCTTGCATTGCCAATATTTTTTAATCCATGTTCGTTTACAAAATCAGCCAATTCAATTTGTCCTACTTCTTCAATATCGTTAAGTCCATATGTTGCTTTGATTAGACCTTCACTATCAACAGAAATTTCAGATAGCAAAACTTCAGTTTGGGCTTCTCCATGTGTACTTGCTTTTATAAAAGGAATATTAATTGGTGTTTGTCCAGTGCCAAGAAGTGGCAATCCATCGGTATTTACTAAATTTCCCTCTCTGTCTAGTTGAAATGATCCATCTCTAGTAAATGAAGGTCTATCTGAAACAGTAATACCAACTCTTCCAAGGGGCTGACCTAAAACAAAAAACCCCTCACCCATAATAGCCAAATCAAGACTTCCATTAGTAGCTTGAAGAGATCCTTGTGCGAAACTTTGTCTAGGTTTGGTTGTTTTTACACCCATTCCTCTAGCTACTTCAGTAGAATTATTGTGTTGTGAATGATATAAATCTTCAAATTGAGCTTCACTCTTCTTAAATCCGTTGGTTCCTGCATTTGCAATATTATTTGAAATTACCGCCAAATCTCTACTTGCTGCATCTATTCCTGTTCTGATAATTGAAAACATAAACTTGTTACAGCAAAATATATGCCATTTTTCTTGTTGCTTTTTTATTTACGTTGTATATTTATCTTGTTGGGCGGATAGCTCAGCTGGGAGAGCAATTGCTCGACACGCAATAGGTCGCAGGTTCGAACCCTGTTCCGCCCACCATTGGAAGCAGAATGAAAAGAAGAAAATTTTTGAATAAAGTCATTAATTCCTCCGTTTTAACAGGAGTTGCTGCATCCTCAATTTTATTTCCAAATGTAGTAAATTCAAAGAAAAAGCATACTTGGGTTGCAGTTTCAGCTTTTGACAAAGCTGGTATTTTAGGAAGAGCATTTACAAAGTTATGTGATGATATTACTAGAATATCTGATGGAGAATTAAATATTAAACTTTTTCATGCGAATGAATTAGTAGGAGCCTTCGAATCCTTTGATGTAGTGCAAAGTGGAACGTGTCAAATGGGATTTGGTTCTCCATACTACTGGGCAGGAAAATCACCTTCGATTTCATTTTTATCAGGTATTCCATTTGGATTTAACCAGCAAGAAATGGCAGCTTGGTTTTATCATGGTGATGGCATGAAATTAGCTGACTAAGTTTATAATAATCTTAATCTTAAATTTTTCCCAGCAGGAAATACAGGTAACCAAATGGGTGGTTGGTTTAATAAATCAATTAATAATGTTACAGATTTTAAAGGGCTAAAGTTTAGGATGCCTGGACTTGGAGGAGAAATTTTGAAAAGTTACGGAACTAATGTTGTTCTTCTTCCTGGACCAGAAGTAGTTCCAGCAATCACTTCTGGAACAATTGACGGAACAGAATGGATTGGTCCTGCTGCTGATTTAGGTAAAGGTTTGCATAAAGTTTGTAATTACTATTATTATCCAGGTTGGCATGAACCTGGAACATGTTTAGAAGCTTTTATAAATCTCAGAGCTTGGGAAAAATTAAGTAAAAACTTAAAAAGACTCGTTGAAACTAGTTGTGCAAAATCAAACTCAAGCATTGCATCAGAGTTTTTTGCTAGAAATTGCTTTGCAGTCCAAAAATTAAGAGACCAATATAATGTTTCTTTCATGAGATATAACAATAAAGTTTTAAAGCTGTTAAAGAGGAGATCTGACGAAGTTATTTCTAATATTGCTTCTAAAGACAACCTTTCAAAGAAAATTTTTGATAATATTATTGAATTTCGGAAGCTCGCAATATTTTGGTCACATTATTCAGAGGCAGATTATTTAAACGCCAGAATTCTTAATGATTAAAGTTGTTTAGGAAGCCATGTGATAATTGATGGAAAATTAAATAAAATTACCAACAAAATAATTTGAAGAATAATAAAAGGAATAACACCTTGGTAAATTTCTGTTGTTTTTACTTCTTTTGGACAAACTCCTCTAAGATAGAATAATGCAAAGCCAAAAGGTGGAGTTAGGAAACTTGTTTGCAAATTTATTGCAAACATCAAAGCTAGCCAAACAGGATCATACCCTAAGGCAATTAAAGAAGGTCCAACAATTGGAACGATAACAAAAACAATTTGAAAAAAGTCTAAAAAGAAGCCTAATAAAAAAATTACTATCATTACAACTATAAAAGAATTAAAAGCACCTCCTGGAATTGATGAAATAAAATCCTCAACAATTAAATCACCTCCGAACCCCCTAAATACTAATGAAAACAGAGATGCACCTATTAAAATGAAAAAAACCATAGATGAAATCTTTAAAGTTTCTTCACTTGTTTCCACTAGTAATTTAAAGTCAGCTCTTTTTTTACTTAAAGCAATTACAATGGACCCCAGGGCACCTAAAGAAGCAGATTCTGTTGGTGTTGCGATACCGAATAAAATTGAACCTAAAACTAAAAAAATTAGAGTAATTGGAGGAAGAATTATTTTAGATAAATCAATAAAATTAATGTTCATTTTTTTATTATTATGATTATTTGGAAAAAGTTCAGGGTCTGCTTTTGAGCATATAAAAATCCATAAAGCGTAAAGTATCACTAAAAATAAGCCTGGAAAAATTGCACCAGCAAATAAATCTATACTGCTGACAGGGTCAGGAGCTAAATCACCTGAAATAGAAGCAGCTTGTTCATTAGCTCCTTGAAAAACGTCTGCCAAAAGAACAAGAACAATTGATGGTGGAATTATTTGTCCTAGGGTTCCACTTGCACAAATCACTCCTGTGGAAATTTTTTTATTATACTTCCATTTTATCATCAATGGTAGTGATAATATTCCCATTGTAACTACAGTTGCTCCAACAATACCTGTGGATGCAGCCATCAAAACACCAACTATCAAAATTGAATAGACTAATCCAGCTCTTCTCCCCCTCCATATTTTACTCATATTTATTAATAAGTCGTTTGCTAATCCTGACTTTTCTAGCATTACTCCCATATAAATGAACAAAGGCACTGCAATAAGAGTTTCATTTGTTAAAATTCCAAATATTCTATTCGGTAAAACACTTATTAATACTATTGGAAAAATATCCAAAAGATAACCAAGTGAGCCGACAAAAATTGCAGTTCCAGCAAGTGTAAGTGCAACTGGGTAACCAGCAAGAAGGAAAATTGCTAGTAAAAAAAATAACGCAAATGCAAAGAACTCTTGACTTACAAAATCAATCATTTTTTCTAAAAAATTTAATTATTTTATTAAGAATTTCTATCGTAAGAAGTACACCCATTAAGAAAATTATAAATTTAAGTATAAAAATATTAGGCAATCCCCCTGTTTCTTTTGAATCTTCACTGATAAGAAAGGATCTATAAAAATATTCAAATCCATCCGTTACAATGAAGTAAGAAATTGGTAAACCAAAAATTATTGCACCAACAAAATTAATTTTTTTTTTATTTAATTTACTTAGAGATCTGTAAAGTATGTCTATTCTTACATGAGCATCTTTGTTAAGAGTGTAAGCGATTCCAAATAAAATGATACTTGCATGAATCCAGATATATAAGTCTTGAAGCCATGTAAAACCTATCGAAAATACATATCTTAAAATAACGGATGAACTTATTAAAAAAATAAGTAATAAAATTAAATAATTGGAAAAATTTCCAAACACATTATTTATTTTTTCGAACATTTTTACAATTTTTGATTTTTGCATCATTTAATTCTAATACATTTTCTTTGATTGACAAATTTTTAGAATTAATTATTTTACCTAATTATGAAAGTATTAAGATCAATAAAATCAGCTAAATTAAGGCACAGAGATTGTCGTGTTGTAAAAAGAAAAGGCAGATTATATGTAATAAATAAAACCGATGCAAGATTCAAAGCTCGTCAGGGCTAGCTGATTTTAGCTATTCTTAAATTATTTGTTGAGCCTGAGACTCCAATAGGTGCTCCAGCTGTAATCACTACATAATCTCCTTTCTTCACAATCTTTTCTTTTTTTGCTAGTTCGCAAGCGTTATTAATCATCCCCGAAAAACTTTTTGGTTCAAGTGCATGAATATTATGAACTCCCCATATCAATGATAACTGTCTAGCAGTTAGCCTCTCTGGTGACAATCCTATAATTGGAACAGTTGGTCTTTCTCTGGCAGCCCTTTTAGCGGTTCCTCCGGACCTGGTATAAGTAAAAATAGCTTTTGCTAAAACTGTTTTTACGACTTGTGATGCGGCAGAACTAATTGCGTCTGATGTAGTTTCCTCAAGTTTAATTTTTTTACTATTTAAAACTTGTCTGTATGAGTAGTCGTTTTCTACACCTCTAATAATTCTATCCATTATTTTAACAGATTCTATTGGGAAATTACCAGAAGCTGTTTCGGCTGATAACATTACACAATCTACCGCATCAAAGACTGCTGTTGCAACGTCTGATGCTTCAGCTCTTGTTGGAGATGGAGAATTAACCATAGAGTCGAGCATTTGGGTTGCTACGACAATCGGCTTACCTTGATTTCTGCAAGCATCAACTAACCTTTTTTGTATTATTGGAACTTCTTCAGGAGGCATTTCAACTCCCAAATCTCCTCTAGCAACCATTGCCGCATCACAATGTTTTAAAATTTCATCCATTCTTTTAACGGCCAAAGGTTTTTCAAACTTTGCCATTATGGCCGTTTGATCGCCGATATGTTTTTTTAGATCTATTAAATCTTTAGCTTTTTGAACGAATGACAATGCGACATAGTCTAAACTTGAATTTAGACAAAATTCTAGGTCTTTTAAATCTTTATGAGTAAGTGAGGACATTCTAACAAAAGTTTCAGGAATATTTACCCCTTTTCTATGAGAAATTCTCCCTCCATTTATAACCTCTGTTATTATTTTCTCTGAGCTAACTGACTCAACATTCAAAATTATTTTGCCGTCATCAATCAATATTCTGTTATTTTTTTTTACAGATTTGAATATTTCTGGATGTGGAAGCAAAACTCTTTTTTCACTACCTAAGGTTTTATCTAAATCTAGAATAAATCTTTGATTGTTTTTTAGGATGGTATTAATTTTTTTAAATGATCCAATTCTTATCTTAGGTCCCTGAAGATCACCTAATATTGCTATAGGTCTCCCCAATCTTTTTTCATATTGCCTGATATGATAAATTCTTTTTCTGTGATCTTCATGCGAGCCATGACTAAAATTTAATCTAAAAATATCAGCACCCGCTTGAAAAAGTGAATGAATTTTTGCAGGTGAAGAGGAGGTTGGTCCGAGAGTGGCTATAATCTTTGTATTTCTTTTTCTTAACATTACTTGTTTATTTATACTACACTTAACCTTCTTTTTGTATAAAATTAAATTATCAAGATGAGAGTTTTTTTAAAAAAAGAATTTAAGTGTTCAAGTTCAAAGAATCATTTTATTTTTATCTGTGATCATGCTACTAATTTTATTCCGAAAAAATACAATAATTTAGGGATATCCAAAAAATATAAGAATAGTCATATAGCTTATGATATAGGGGCTAAGAGTATATGCGTAGAATTAGCAAAAAGTCTAAATCAATCATATTTTTTATCAAATTTTTCTAGGCTTATCATTGACCCGAATCGGAAAAAAAGTGACGAAGATCTTATTCCTTCAGATTCATTCGGAATAACAATTCCCGGAAATAAAAATATTTCGTCAAAAGAAAAAGATTTTAGATTTAAATATTACTACTTACACTACCACAACAATTTGGCAAAGTTTGTTAAAGTAAAGTTGAAATCTTATAAAAAAGTTCTTCTAGTTTCAGTTCATAGTTTTACAAAATCTTCTATAAACTTCGATAGGGGAGTTGAAGTGGGCTTGTTATGGAACAAAAAAATGAATCTATTACTAGAGATTCAGAAAAAACTCCAAAAAAGAAAAATTCACTATGGAAGAAATTTTCCTTATTCTGGTTTTCACTTAAATTACACTCTCGATACTCTGAGCAAAATTTCAGAAATGGATAACATATCAATCGAAATAAGAAACGATTTGATTTGTTCAAAAAAAGGAATTAAAAAATATGTAAACATATTTAGTAACATTTTTAAGGATTATCTTAATGAATAACATTGAGCGCGAAAGTATTGAAGCTGCCACTTTTAGAAGACTAGTTGATCATCTCCAAAAAAATACAGACTTACAAAACATTGATTTAATGAATCTTGCTGGTTTTTGCAGAAATTGTTTGTCTAAATGGATGGTTGAGGAAGCAAAGAAAAAAAATATATCTTTAGAATATGAAAACGTACGAACTAAAATTTATGGTATGAAATATTCTGAGTGGAAAAAAAAATTTCAAACTCCTCTTAAATAAATGAATATATTGATCACTGGTGCTGCAGGTTTTATTGGTTTTCACACTTGTTTGCTTTTTTTAAGAAAAAAAAATAGGGTTTTTGGTATAGATAACTTAAATAATTATTACGATGTTAACCTAAAAAAAAATAGACTCAAAATCTTAAAAGAATATTCAAATTTTAACTTTTTAAAGTGTAATATAGAAGATGAAAATTTACTAAAAAAATTTAGTGATAAAAAATTGGATATAATTATTAATCTCGCTGCACAGGCTGGCGTTAGACATTCATTAAAAGATCCATACACTTACATTAATTCAAACATCCTAGGTCAAACAAATATGCTTGAGTTAGCAAAAAGATTAAAAATTAAAAAATATATATATGCAAGTTCTTCATCTGTTTACGGAGGAAATACTAAAATGCCTTTTTCAGTGAAACATAGAGTGGATAATCCGGTATCTTTATATGCAGCATCAAAGAAATCTGCTGAACTTATTGCAGAATGTTATGCTAGTCTTTTTAAAATAAAATGTATTGGGTTGAGATTTTTTACAGTTTATGGTCCTTGGGGTAGACCTGACATGGCAACTTTTATCTTTACAAAAAAAATCATAGAAAAAAAAAAAATAGAAATTTTTAATAGGGGTAAAATGCAAAGAGATTTTACTTACATTGATGATATTGTTAGAGGTATCGAAGGAGCAACTAAGTTTAAAGGTAACTATCAGCATAAGGTTTATAATTTAGGAAATAGTCATCCTGAAGTTTTAGAAAACTTTATTTCAATTATTGAAGACAATTTAGCCGTTAAAGCTAAAAGAAATCTACTTCCAATGCAACTTGGCGATGTTAAAAAAACATTTGCTGATATTAGAGAAAGTAAAAGAGATTTAAAATTTGATCCAAAAGTGACTATATTTGAGGGTATACCTAAGTTTATAAAGTGGTATAAAAAATATTATAAAATTAAGAATTGAAATTTTACTTTCAATTATATTATGAATAAAGTTTCTCAATTTTATCTTTAAAATAAGAATGCACCTTATTTCTTTTGACCTTTTGAGTTTGAGTGAGAAACCCATCATCATAACTTAATGGTTTTTCCAGTAAGAGAAATTTTCTAATTTTTTCAACACTATTTAATTTTTCATTAATACTTTTTATGCACAAGTTTATATCCTCTTTTTTAAATCCTTTTTCTATAGATAAGAGAGCGATAATATACGGTTTTCCATCACCATAAATAATTGCTTGATTTATCTCAAATTGCTCTGACAGAATAGATTCGATTTTCTGTACTGAAATGTTATCGCCACCAGAAGTAACTATAATATCTTTTTTTCTGCCATTTATCACAAGCCGTCCTAATTCATCAAAATATCCAAGATCTCCTGTATGAAGCCAATTATTCTTAACTGTTTCCTTTGTAAGCTTTTTATTATTCCAATATCCATTCATGACATTATCACCTTTTACAAGAATTTCATCTTCATCTGAAAGTTTAACAACAACATTTTTAACAGGAAATCCAACAGTTTTTGGGTCATTATTTTTTTTTGTATTACAACTTATCAGAGGTGCTGCTTCTGTTTGACCATATCCTTGTAGTAGGTCAAATCCCACTTTATTGAAAAAAAAACCTATTTGGGGACTAAGCGCTGCTCCACCAGATACTAATACTTTTATTTTTCCACCTAAATTATTTTTAATTTTTTTAAAAATAAATAGCTTAATAAATATTTTACCTAGAATTGAGCTAAAAATATTAATATTTTTGTCTTCAACAGAATTAAATATTATCTTCAAAATCATTCTTTTTATTTTTCCAGAATTGTTAATTTGGGCTTTAATTTTTTTATAAATGTTTTCATATAATCTAGGAACAGCTGAAAAAAAAGTTGGTTTTACCTCTTTAATTTCAATCAGAAGTTTATCGAGTGAGGATGAAAAAAAAATTTGTGCTCCAATGAGTAATGGAAAATATAAACCAGCCATCCTTTCATATGAATGAGAGAGAGGTAAAAAAGATATAAATCTCTCACTTTTAATTCCAAATTCTTTTATTAGGTGTAATGCAGCATTCAAATTATGAAGGAGTGCTTTGTGACTTAAAACAACTCCCTTGGGATTCCCGCTTGTTCCCGAGGTATAAATAATAGTAGAAGTATCATTTTTTTTTAAAGGAATTCTCTTAAATGTAGTACCAAATTCTAACAAAATTTTTTTATAATTTAAAAAATTACCTTCATTATCAATTAATATTATTTTATTAATAAATTTTTTCAAAAATGATTTATTTTTGTCATAAACTTTATAATTTTCAAGAATAAGTACTTTAGGTTTACAATCTTTAATTATAAACTGATTATCATATTTATTATTTGTAACAAAAGATGGTACAGTTATAGCCCCTAAACTCATAATAGCTAAATCGAATTCAACCCATTCAATTCTATTTGACGATAATAAGAATACTCGGTCATTTTTTTTAATTCCTAGTTTTATAAATGCATTAGCAATTTTATTAACTCTTAAAGAAATATCTAAATAATTTTCACCGACCCACTGATTACCATTTTTTTTGAAAAGAAACTTTTGATTAGGGTATTTTTTTACATAAAAATTAAAAATATCAGTTAAACAACTTGCATTATTTAAAATACTTGTAATATTATTTTCTTTATTCATTAATTAATATTAACTTAACCTCTTTTTCTATGTCAAATTTACCTGTATGGAATCTTGCTGATTTTTATCCAAATTATCAATCTAAATTAATAGATGATGACCTTTGTGAACTTGAGGTAAAAGTCCTTTCATTTTATAAAAAATACAAAAGTAAACTAAGATTATTAAAGGTTAATGATTTAATAAAGTCAATTCAAGAATACGAAAAACTAGAAGAAAAGATATACTTTATTAAAAGTTTTTCTTTCTTAACACATTGTACTGATCAACTAGATAAGAGTAAAAATAAATTTTACCAAAAGACTGAAGAGATATTATCTAATATTGAAAAAAATTTAATATTCTTTGGAATAGAGCTTAACAAGATCAACAAAAATAAATTTAAACTGCTGAGTAAATCAAAATATAAAAGTTGGATCGAGAATCTTAATAAATTTAAAAAATTTCAAAAGACAGAATCTGTTGAAAAGATATTAATGGAAAAATCAATAACGAGTTCGTCTGCTTGGATAAAATTCTTTGATCAAACTATGACTAGACTTAAGTTTCCTTTTAAAAAAAAATTATTGTCAGAAACAGAAATTTTAAATCTTTTCTCATCAAGTGATAGTAAAATTAGAAAAGAAGCTTCACTTAGTTTTGGAAAGACTTTAAAAAATAACATCTTTTTATTTACTTTCATAATGAATAATATTTCTAAAGACCTCGACATTGATAAAAATCTACGAGGATTCAAGTATTCTGAGTCATCGAGACATTTATCCAATCAAATCGATAAAGAAGATGTAGATTCTCTTGTCCAGACAGTTAAAAAAAATTATAAATCAATTTGTCATGAGTACTATTCATATAAAGCAAAATGCTTTGGTAAAAAAAAATTAAACTTTTGGGATAGAAACGCACCTTATCCAAAATCTAAAGTTAATACAATTGGTTGGGAAAATGCGAAAAAAATTGTTTTAGATTCTTATTATGAATTCGATGATAGAATCGGCAGCATTGCAGAGAATTTCTTTGATAAATCTTGGATTCATGCAAAACCTATGAATGGTAAAACATCTGGTGCCTTTTCACATCCAACCGTACCTTCATGTCATCCTTACATTCTCTTGAATTTTCAGGGTAAAACAAGAGATGTAATGACACTTGCACATGAACTAGGTCATGGAGTTCATCAGTATTTAGCTAATAGACAAGGATTACTTTTGGCTGACACGCCTTTAACTCTTGCAGAAACAGCAAGTGTATTCGGAGAGATGTTGACCTTTAAATCTATGTTAAAAAATGCTAAAGACAAAACTGAGAAAATCTTTCTTTTGAGAAGTAAAATCGAGGATATGATTAATACAGTTTTCAGACAAATCTCTTTTTTCATATTTGAAAGAGAGATTCATTCTTTAAGAACTAAATCTGAACTATCAGAAGATGACATCTCAACGGAATGGATTAAATCTCAAAAAGAAAGTCTAGGAAAAAGTGTTCTATTAACCAAAGAATACGATGCATTCTGGGCATACATTCCTCATTTCATACATTCGCCTTTTTATGTTTATGCATATGCTTTCGGAGATTGTCTCGTTAATTCTCTATATTCAAAATATGAAGAATCTCCAACAGGTTTTAATGATAAATATCTGCAATTATTAAAATCAGGTGGATCGAGAGATTATAAAATTTTGCTTCAAACATTTGGTTTAAACCCTAAAGAAGACAACTTTTGGCAAATGGGAATGAATCTAATTAAAAATCTCATAGATGAATTAAAAAAAATAAGTTAGTTTAGGCTCTATGAAATTAGTTGTACCAACAGAAATATATGAAGGAGAGTGCAGAGTAAGTATAACACCTGACTGTGTACCTTCTTTAATAAAAATGGGATTTAACGTTTTTGTTCAAAAAGATGCTGGTTTGCAATCATCTTATACTGATGAGGAATATAAAAAAAATGGAGCAAAAATAAGTTCTAAATTATCAGATCTCTACAGTAAAGCTGACATTGTTGTAAAGGTCCAAAGACCAACAAAGATTGCTAAAATTAATGAACATAATTTTTTAAAAAACTGTTCTATATTAACGTTAATGTATGAAACAAAATTTAATAATGAATTTAAATCATTAAAAAAACTTAATATTAATGTATTTGCTTTAGAAAAAATGCCAAGAATTTCCAGAGCTCAGAGCATGGACGTTTTGTCGTCACAAAGTAATCTTTCGGGATACAAAGCAGTTATTGATGCTGCTAGTGAATTTAATAAAGCATTTCCACTTATGATGACATCGGCCGGGACAGTTGCTCCAGCAAAAGTTCTTGTAATAGGAGCAGGTGTTGCTGGACTTCAGGCCATTGCAACTGCTAAAAGGCTAGGTGCAGTTGTTTTTGCTTTTGATGTAAGGTCTTCAACAAAAGAACAAGTCGAAAGTTTAGGTGCAAAATTCATCGAAGTTACAGGAGAAGATTCTGGCGAAACTGCAGCTGGTTATGCAAAAGAAATGACTAAAGAATATAAAAAGAAGCAAAAAATTCTTTTGGATGAATCTCTAAAAAAAATGGATATAGTTATAACAACAGCTCTTATCCCAGGCAAACCAGCTCCTCAATTAATAAGTAAAAAAATGATTGAATCTATGAAGGTTGGAAGCATAGTTGTAGACTTAGCTTCCGAATTTGGTGGAAATTGCGAACTAACTAAGCATGGAAAGATAATTGATTATAAGTCAACTAAGATTATTGGACCAAAAAACCTCGCATCATCAGTTGCACAAGATTCTTCGAGGCTTTATTCCAAAAATGTGATTAATTTTTTGATGAATTCTTGCAATTCTGGTAAATTTTTGAAATTTAATTGGGATGATGAAGTTGTAAAAGAGACTTGTATTATCAAAAATCTATCAAAAAAGGAGAAATAGAATGGAAAATATTGATCCAATAATAAATTTATTAATGATCTTCATATTAGCTTGTATTATTGGATATTATGTAATTTGGGGTGTAACTTCAGCACTTCACTCTCCTTTAATGGCAGTTACTAATGCTATATCAAGTGTAATTATTGTGGGAGCCATAATTGCTGCTGGACCTGATGATATCAATCTTTCATCAATTTTGGGTTTTTTAGCGATAGTGTTAGCTTCAATCAATATTTTTGGAGGATTTGTTGTTTCTCACAGAATGTTATCAATGTTTAAAAAGAAAGAAAAAAAGAAAAAAAATGAGTGAAAATTTAACAGCAATTTGCTACCTAATCTCTGCCATATTTTTTATTTTGGCTTTGAAAGGGTTATCAAACCCCGAGTCTGCTAGAAATGGTAACATTATGGGAATTATAGGAATGATAATTGCTATAATCACCACACTTAATAATCCGAATGTAGACTCTTTGGCATTGATAATACTAGGCATAATTATAGGGGGCGCAATTGGAACTTACATTGCCTTAAAGATTGAAATGACAGCCTTACCACAATTAGTTGCGGCTTTTCACTCCTTAGTGGGTCTAGCTGCTGTTTTTGTTGCAACAAGTGCTTTTTATACTCCGCAAAGTTATGGAATAGTTGATGAAAATGGGACCATATTTATTTCGAGTCTCATTGAAATGTCGATAGGAGTAGCTATTGGTGCTATAACATTTACAGGTTCAATTATAGCTTTTCTAAAACTTCAAGGTTTAGTTAGTGGTGCGCCAACAATATTTTTTGGACAGCATTTCTTAAATTTATTAATTTTGATATCATTGATTGTTCTAACAGTGATGTTTACCTTTGAATCGTCAAAGCAAACATTTTGGATCATTGTGTCCTTGTCATTTCTTCTTGGTGTACTTTTGATCATCCCTATTGGTGGAGCAGATATGCCAGTAGTTGTTTCAATGTTAAATTCGTATTCTGGGTGGGCAGCAGCTGGTATTGGATTTACACTATCAAATCATTTACTAATTATAGTTGGATCCTTAGTAGGTGCTTCAGGTGCGATACTTAGTTATATTATGTGTAAAGGAATGAATAGATCTTTTATAAGTGTAATTTTAGGAGGTTTTGGAGTAGAAGAGGGTACAGCAGTTGATAAAGACAATAAGAAAACAGTTAAAACTGGGAGTCCGGAAGATGCAGCTTTTATTATGTCAAATGCAAGTAGTGTAATCATTGTTCCAGGTTATGGAATGGCCGTTGCTCAAGCTCAACACGCTTTAAGAGAAATGTGCAGTATTTTAAAAAAAAATGGAGTTACAATAAAATACGCTATTCATCCGGTTGCAGGAAGAATGCCAGGACATATGAATGTTTTATTGGCTGAAGCTAATGTTCCTTATGACGAGGTCTTTGAACTGGAAGAAATTAACAGTGAATTTTCAAATACTGATGCAGCTTTTGTAATTGGTGCTAATGATATAACCAACCCTGCTGCTAAAACCGATAAGTCAAGTCCAATTTATGGTATGCCTATACTAGACGTTGAAAATTCTGGAACGGTGCTTTTTGTTAAAAGATCTATGGCATCTGGTTACGCAGGTGTTGATAATGAGTTATTTTTTAGGGATAATACAATGATGTTATTTTCCGATGCTAAAAAGATGGTGGAAGACATCATTAAAAGCCTTGATTAGTTTTAATATCCTTGTATCTCTATTTTTTTTCTAAGCATTTTTTTATATCTTCTAGTGCATTCATTTAATAATCTTGCTTTTTTTTCAGAAGGCTTTTCATAAGCTCTTCTTTGCTTCATTTCTTTAAATATACCCTCGCGTTGAAGTTTTTTTTTCATAGCCCTCATCGCTTTTTCAAGATTGTTATCTCTTACATTTACTCTAATAATTTTATTTCTCCCAATAATTAGTGGTTTCTTTTATATTAAATAATGCAATAATGTAAACAACTTTTTATAATACTATGAAGAATCAAAAAGAAAAAATCAAATTTTTACAGAAAATTCTAGATAATTTACTTAAAAATCACAATTTTGATAAATCATTTGATTTGGCTGCAACTGAATTTAAGTTATCTAAAACATCTAGAGAAAAAATATTAAAAGAATTTTTTGAAAATAAAATTAATTCTTTAATAGAACAATTAAATAATTTGATTAACCAACAAATGCAAAAAGAATTAACAAAAGAGTTTTATAATTTGAGAGTTAATGAAAAGGTTAAGTTTTTAGTTATAAAGAGATTAAATATAATAAATAAATTTTTTGATAAAAACACCCTATTAAAGTTGGTTCTTAATCAAAGGTCACCCTTTGAATTAAGTAAAATGTTATTCAATATTTCTGATGAGATCTGGCATCTTAGTGGTGATAAAGCTACGGATTTCAACTATTATACAAAAAGGTTGATTTTAATGAACATATATGTAGCTTCATTCATTTATAATTTACGTGATGAGTCAGAGAACCAATTTAAAACCAATGAATTCGTAGACACTCAAATTAAACTTGTTTTAAAGTTCGGGAAAGTAAAATCAAAGATAATGCGAATTTTTAATCAAAGATAATGTAATGTCCCATTTTTCTATGATCTCTTATTTCTTTCTTAAAATAATCATATGATTTATACTTTTTTTGTATTTTTTTGATATTCAAGTAATCATTACCTATGAGATTTATCATTTTACAAAATTTTAACGGATTAGGCTCTAGTAATTCATTATTTTTAATGATTGAAACCAAATTATCAAATTGACTAAATGCGCAACCATCCATTGTCCAATGGCCAGAATTATGTGGTCTTGGAGCTAATTCATTTACTAAAATTTCATCATTTTCTGTTACAAACATCTCTATAGCAAGAATTCCATTTAACTTAAGTTTTTTAGAAATAAACTTAGAAATTTTTAATGAATTTTTTTTTAATTTTTCACTTATATTTGCTGGATAAATAGTTTCTCTTAAAATTGAATTTTTATGTATATTTTCTACAGGAGGATAAAAAATAACTTCTCTCCCATTACCAACTGCAACAACGGAAATTTCTGATTTAAAGTTTACTCTTTCCTCCAAAATTAACTGATTAAGTTTCTTTGTTCTATGGATACTTAAATCGCTGTTATTAATTTGAAATTGACCTTTACCATCGTAACCGAATTCTTGAGTTTTTAGGATACAGTTATAATTAAACTTTTTTGCTGATTTTTCTAAATCCCCAAAATTATTAATTTCAAAAAATCTAGCTGTTTTTACAAAATTTATTTTATTAAGAAATTTTTTTTCTATGAGCCTATTTTGTGTAATTTCTACTGTTTTACTGGATGGAAATAATTTTTTTTTTTGTTCTATAATCCTCAAGAAATTTTTTGGAATATTTTCAGTTTCAATTGTAAAATAATCTGCACTATTTAAAAAATCTTTGATTTTATTTTGATCGAAAAAACTTCCAATAAAAAATTTGTCGCAATAATTTCTGGCACTGAAATCTTCATTATTTGAATAGATAATTGTTTTTAAGCCAATCTTCTTAGCTGCGATACATATGAACATTCCAAGCTGTCCACCTCCAATAATACCCAGTGTATTTTTATTCATTAATAGGTATTTTTTTTATAGATTTTGTTTGTTTTCTTCTATAATTAATAAGTTTGTTCTTAATTAATGGATATTTATTACCCAAAATGGAAATAGCTGCCAAAGCAGAATTAATTGCTCCTGGTTTCCCAATAGCTAATGTAGGCAAAGGAATGCCTGCTGGCATCTGAACTATTGAAAGAAGACTATCTAAACCCTTTAAAGTTTTTGTTTCAATCGGAACTCCCAACACAGGAATTGATGTAAGAGCTGATACCATACCTGGCAAATGAGCTGCACCTCCAGCTCCTGCGATAATAACTTCTATTTCTCTTTGATTAACTAAATTTGCATACTCATATAATCTTTGTGGAGTCCTATGAGCGGAAATTATTTTTTTTTCGCAGGAAATTTGAAAGTCCTTTAAAATTTTCTCTGAATGGCTCAAAACCTTCCAGTCAGATTGACTTCCCATTATAATTGAAACTAGTTTTTTTTCTTTCATTTAAAAATCTCTAGATTTTCATTATAAAACATAATATCATAAAAGAATGGAAAGAATTTTTGCTAATGAAAAAAAAATTAAATCTTTAATGACTAAACATGAGTTTTTTGATTCACTTATTGAACAAAAATTGAAAAGTTTAAGCGTAGACGATCTAGAGATTAATTTACTTAAAAAAAAAAAATTATTAATAAAAGACAAAATTAGGAAACTCTCTAATAATTAATTTTCATTCCTATACTTTATTATAATTTTTTCAATATCCTCTTTATTACACAAACCTAGCTCAAATGGGTTTTGAGCCCTCACGTTTTGAATATTCCAGTATGTTCTATCTCTTATTGATTGAACAGTCTTTTTCGTTGTACCAATGATCTTACATATTTTTGAATCAGGAAGGTTTGGAATATTTTTCACAAGCCAATAAATTCCATTAGGTTTGTCTGCACGTTTTGAAAGTGGTGTGTATCTTGATCCTTTAGTTTTAGTATTAGGAATAGGAATATCAGAGTTTTTAATACAAAGACTTAATTTTTCATCTTTTTCACATTTGGAGATTTCATCTCTTGTTAGTTCTCCATTTTCAAGAGGATTCCTTGGAAGAATGCCGTTTGATACTTCTCCATCGGCAATTGCTTGAACTTCTAAAATATGAATCCCAACAAATTCTGATATTTGTTTAAATGATAATGCAGTATTTTCAATTAACCAGCTTGCAGTTGCTTTTGGCATTAGAGGTTTTCTCATAATTCTCCTAAATTTCTAAAATAATTTTTCCGATATGACTTCCCTTATCAAAGTATTCGTGTGAAGAAATTACATCGTCAATTTTAAATACAGAATCAATGTAGCATTTTATGTCACCACTCTCAAAGAATGGGAATACAAATTTTTTTAGATCTTCTAAAATTACTCCTTTGAATGATTTATCTCTTATTCTAAGTGTTGATCCTGTAATTGTTAACCTTTTTAGCATAACTTTTATTAAATTTAAACTAACATGTGAACCATTTTGAAATCCTATGTTAATCAATCTACCTTCCTGATCCAAAAGATCTAGATGTTTTTGTACATAATCACCTCCAACATAATCTAAAATTAAGTTGATGCCCTTTGGATAATTTTTCTTAATCTCATTAAAAAAGTTCTGTTTTTTATAATTATATACATAATGAATTCCTAACTTTTTACAAAACTCGACCTTTTTTTGACTACCAACTGTGGTGATTGTCTCAGTTTTATATATTTTTAAAATCTGTAAAGCTGCAATCCCGATCCCACTTGTTCCGCCATGAACTAACACCTTATCGGATTTATCTAATTTGCCTTTAATTACTAAATTTGACCAAACCGTAAAGTAACATTCTGGAATCGAGGCGGCATCTTTTAAAGACAAATTTTTTGGAATTTTAAATGTAGTTTCTTGATCTGCCACACAATATTCAGCATAACCTCCACCGTTAACAAGTGCAGCAACCTGATCACCATCTTTAAAATTTTTTACATTTTTTCCTATTTTACAAACAATTCCTGAGACCTCAAGACCCAGAATTTTTGAATGTCTAGGTGGAGCAGGGTAATTACCTTCTCTTTGAACTACATCAGGTCTATTTAAACCAGCATATTTTACTCTTATTAAAATTTGATTATCATCGATTTCTGGAATTTTACATTCAATAATCCTCATGACTTCAGGAGGCCCTGGTCTTTCAAAATGAACAGCTTTCATTAATTCTTATTTCTTGAAATTTAAATTTTGAAAACGTTTTTTAAATTTTGCA
>MDSZ01268281.1_pt1 | contig 18572 bp, 18 predicted proteins | sample 811201 | NCBI WGS metagenome assembly MDSZ01 (sample SAMN05326647, study PRJNA326480) | marine metagenome | isolation source: seawater | place: Indian Ocean: North | collected 2010
AAAAAATAAATATTATTTCAAAATACAAAGAAAACTTTTCCTATAATTTTTTGAACGGATTATTTAAAAAAAAAAAAATTAAATTTAATGATTTAAAATGGGATAAAAGAGGCTCTGATGAAAGACAATTTTCAAGCCCCAATGTAAATCTGCCTTTTGTATGTATTACTAAAAAAAGATTTACAGAATTTAAAGAATATCATTCTTCAAAAGATGATTTAAAATTTTTAAAGGTTAACGATTTATTGGACAGTTTTAATAAAATGAAAATTTTAATAAGTCATATAGAAAGTTCCAAAATATATATCTCAAATTTAAAAGGCGAACCGATGTTAAGTAAAAGAAAAATTTCCTCTTCGCTAGTTTCAAGTTTTCAAAAAACTAATATTCAAGATAATATAATTGATTTTTTTGATTTGTGTGACGGTCATAATTCTTTAGATATGATTCAAAACAAATTGAAATTAAAAAAAAAAGATATAATAAGAATATTAAAAATTTTAAAAAAACAAAATTTAATTCGAAAAATTTAGTTAGCATAAATATGAAAAAAAGTACAAATTACAAAAAAATTCTAGAAAATTTTTTCATAAAAAAAGAAGGACAAAGTATTAAAAAAAGTTTAAAAAAAATAAACTTAATTAAATCGGGCATATTAGACTCTATGGATATATTAAATCTAGCATTATTTATTTCAAAAAAATTCAATATTAAGGTCGATATTTCAAATGAAAAAAATTTAAAAGCTTTTGAAAAATTTGATCATATTTTAAAACTTATAAAGAAAAAAAAATAAATGAAATTCCATCACATAGGAATCGTATGTGATATTAAATTTTTAAAAAAAATTAAAATAGATAATAAAATCGATTGCACTTATATTGATAAATTTCAAAAGAATAAGTTATTGTTTTATTTAAATAAAAAAAATAAAATACTTTATGAATTTATTTTTCCAATAAATAAGTTTTCTACTACTTTTAATTTTTTAAAGAAAAATGGACCAGCAGTACACCATTATGGTTTTGAAGTTAAAAACTTAGATAAAGTTATGAATATTTATAAAAATAAAAAAGACTATGTATTTATAAATTCTTATTCTGCAAAAATTGCCTGTTTAGGTGGGAAGGTTAAAACATGTTTTTTTTATTTTAAAAAAAATATAGTTGAATTTATTGAAATAAAGGAATGAAAAATTATCTTTTAAAAAAAATAATTGAAAATTCAAAGACTTATCCACAAAAAAAAATTCTTTTTGAAAATGAAAGAAGTATCACTTGGGAAGAATTATTAAAAAAATCTTTAGATTATTCAAACGAAATTAATAGAGTAAATGACAAATATGTTCCAATAATAATAGGTCGAAACATTGATTCTGTCATTTCAATTTTAGGATCTATTTTCGCAAATAAAGCCTTTTGTCCAATATCTAGAAAATTTCCAAATAAAAAAATAAAAACACTATTTCAGCAACTTCAAGCGCAAAATTTTATTAATTGTAGTAAAAAAAAATTAAATATTAAAAATTTTAATGAAATAAATTTCAAAAAAAAAAGAAAATTAGAAAAGAAAAAAATACCCAATTTTAAAAAAACTTTTTACGTATTATTTACTTCTGGATCTACAGGTGCACCAAAAGGAGTCAAGTTGAGTTATAAAAATATCTTAAATACATTGATATGGTCAAAGAATTACCTTAAATGGGGTAAAAAAGACATTATAGGTCTAGCTACCGAGTTTTCATTTGATATTTCTATGTTCGATTTATTTTCATCATTATTTTATAACGTTCCCTTATTTATTTTTTCCAACCCTTCAAACCCATTAATTACTCATGATGAAATTAGAAAATTTTCTATTACATCAATATTTTCTGTACCAAGTTTTTTCTCTAATTTTTCGAATTATGGAGTACTAAAAAAAAACTTTAGTTCTTTGAAACAAATAATTTCTGGTGGAGATTATTTTTCTCCTAAGGAAATTTTAAAATGGAGAAAATTCCAAAAAAAAATTACAATTTTTAATGTGTGGGGACCAACAGAAACGTCAATAGTTAATTCTATGCATAAATTAACATACAAAGACTATATAAATTTAAAGAAAAATAAAAATATTCCTATAGGTAGAACTCATAAATTGATGACTATAAAATTAATTGATGAACAAAGTAAAATTATTAAAGTTCCATTTAAAATAGGAGAAATATGTATGCTGGGAGACTGTGTAAGCAAAGGCTATTTAGGCGACATTGAGAACAATAAAAATTATATTTTTTTGAATAATCAAAAAGCATTTAAAACTAGAGATAGTGGTTACTTTGACAATTATGGAAAACTTTATTTTAACTCAAGAATGGACCAAATGATAAAAATTTCTGGCTACAGAATTGATGCTTTAGAAATTCAGCAAATTTTAAGTTCTGTAGAATCGTTAACTAATTCTGTAGTCTTTACTCAAATTAATAAAAACAAAACCAAAGATCTTTGCTTAGCATTAGAAACAAAGAAAAAGATTCCAGTTGACAAAGTTAGGAAAAAATTAAAAAATAATTTACCGCTTTATAGTGTCCCAAAAAAAATTTTTTTCTTTAAAAAATTTCCATTAAATTTAAATGGAAAAGTTGACAAAAAAAAATTAGCAAATTTTTGTAAAAATAAAGTTTGAATGATAAAAAAAATCGTATTATCGAAATATTATATAAAAAAACCTCTAAAAAAAAATAATGATTTAATAAATATAGCAAATTTAATTATACAAGTTTTTCCTGAATATTATAATTGTTTTAAATCTTCCAAAGCTCAAATGGGAAAAATTATTAAAAAGTTATTTTTTAAAAAAAATTTCGAATTTCAAAAAATATATACAATCAAATTAGGCAAAGAATTAGTAGGCGTTGCCACAGTTATTAACTCAAAAAATTTAAAAATTTCGAAAACTTTGGGTTTTTTGAAAATGGTTGAATATTTAGGAATAAACAAAATTAATAAAACAAAGATTAATAACCTTAGAAACTCTTTTGCCGAAATAAATTCTTCAGGCCCTTACCTAACACGATTTGGTATTAATTCTAAATTTAGAGGGATAAATAATTTTAGTTCAAAATTGATGAAATATGTTTTAGATAATGAAAAAATGAGACTTATTGCGCATGTAAATAAAAATAATAAAAGAGCTTTGAATTTTTATTTAAAAAATAAATTTAAGATAATTAATAAGAAAAAAAAATTTTATCTTATTGGATTTAAGTAGATAACTATAATTTATTATATAATTTTTTAATTAAATAATTTTCCTAAATTTTATTAATATAGTTACCAATTTTTTTATAAGTACTTATATTTTTTTTAATTAGTATAGGAATAGCGATGTAGTTATGGATTTTTTTAGCTGATTTATTGAGTGAATTAATTTGAGATTTTTTAATTGCATGTTTCCAATATGTTGCAAAATGCCATTTTAATGCATCAGGAACATTTTTTGTACCTATATTACTTTTTTTTAAAAAATTAATGATTTTTTTCTTTTTTTTTAAATTATCTACCTCGAACATAAAAGTATCGTAAGAAGGTTCAGTAAATTTTATCTTTTTTCTTATTTTAAATTTTTTAGAAATTAAATTTTCAAGAACTTTATATCTTAACTTATTTTCTCTTAATATGAAATTTAACTTCTTTATTTGCGCAATACCAACAGCCCCCTGCATTTCAGTCATTCTATAGTTAAATCCAAAGATTTTTACCGTATCCAATCCCCTTGGAAGTTTAGGATTTAATTCATGACCATGATCGTGGTATTCTCTAGAATATTTAAATATTTTTTGTTTATTTGTTAAGATTGCACCTCCTTCCCCAGTAGTAATATTTTTTCCAAAATCAAAGCTTAAAACTCCAACATCTCCCAATGTGCCTAGAAATTTATTTTTAAACTTTGCGCCAACTGACTCACAGTTATCCTCTAAAATTGGTATTTTTTTTTTCTTACATATTTGTTTGATTTTTTCCATATCAGCTGAGAAGCCAAGCATATGGACAGGTATTACTGCTTTTGTTTTAGAACTAATTTTTTTTTTTAAATCTTTAGTACACATGTTTAAGGTATCATCAATATTTGTAATTATTGGAATTGCGCCAACATCTAGAATAGCTTCGATAGTTGCAATAAAGTTAAAGCCTTGTGTTATAACTTCATCTCCTGGTTTAACTCCAATTGCTTTTAAAGCGATTTTTATAGCTGCTGTACCGGAGCTTACACATTGCACAAAATCAGATCGAAAAAAATTAGCTAACTTTTTTTCAAATATTCTTATTCTAAATATTCCCTTTCTTCTTTTATCAAAAGCATGAGCAAAAAGAACACCATCGCTTGCTGTGAATATTTTTTTTAATTCACTAAACTCCTCTTTGCCTATTATTTCATTTCCTGGCATTTATTTAGTTTCTATATTTTTTTTTAAATAATAATTTTGCATTTTCATAATCAAATTTTGTATTGATATCAATAAAATTAATTTTATCAACTTCGTAGGCATGAGATCTTTTAGTAAAAATTTTTTTATTTTTATTAAAAAAGTTTTTTGAAAAATAAAACATTGAACCGGTTATAAAATAGTATTTCTTATAATTTTGTCTATTTACAAGAAATGATTTAGACAAGAGTTTCCAATTAACGCCTATCTTATTTATACATTCGTAAGGAGCCTCGATCATTTCACTTACATGGAAAAGAGATTGTTTTTTTTTCTTATTAATAAATTTTAATGATTTTCTAATCTCTCTGATTGATATCAATGGATTAGTGACTTGAAATAGTAATAAATTTTTTATATTAAATTTACTTTCAGACCACTTTATAAAGTCCTCAATTAAATTATTTACATTTGAATTATCTTTTGAAAGTTTTTTTGGTCTTGGATAGGATATATCTATTTTCTTATTTTTAATAATTTTTTTTTTATATGAGCCTGAATTTGTTAAAATAAAAATTCTATTTATTTCTTTTATCTTTAGTAATTTTTTTAATGTAAAATTTACTAATAGTTGTCCTCTAAACTTAATTAAATTTTTATCCTTTATTCCTTTTGATCCTGAACGTAAGGGAATTATTGCATCAAACATTATTTATTAATTAATTATGAAATTTTATTTTTAAAATTAATACTATATATTAAGTTCTATATCATTATATAAATTAAAAATGCTAAAAAAATTCTCTTATTTTATTTATAAAACTCTATTTTTGATTGATAAAATTTTTTTTTTTACATTTAAAAAAAATTTCCTTATATGGTTAAAAGATTACCTAATTGAGGATTCATACAAAACAATAAAAATTTTAAATCAGAAAATAAAGTTTTTTGTTCCCAATTCTACAACTTTTTGGAGGGTAAATACTTTCTTTTCCAAGGAACCAGAAACTTTGAAATGGATAGATAATTTTGATAATTCAAACAAATTTATTTTTTGGGATATTGGTTCTAATATTGGATTATACTCAATTTATAATTCAATAAAAAATCCTGATTCTATTTCAATAGCGTTTGAGCCTTCAACATCAAATCTAAGAATTTTAAGTAGAAATATATCTTTAAATAATCTAGAAAAAAAAATTAAAATTTTTACAAATCCTTTAACAAATCGAGAAAATGAGTTTTTGCTTATGAATGAAGAAAACTTTACTGAAGGTGGAGCAATGAATACTTTTGGTGAAAATTTTAATTTTGAAGGAAAACTTTTTACTTCAAAAATGAAATATCAATTATTAGGAACAAATATAAATTATCTAGTTAAAAATAATATTTTGGAAATTCCCGATTACATTAAAATTGATGTTGATGGCATAGAACACCTAATCCTCTATGGAGGAGACATGTATTTAAAAGATCCTAAAATAAAAAGTATTTTGATTGAAATAAATGAAAATTTTAAAGATCAACATTCTTCAATTTTAAAAATTATGGAAGAAAAGAATTTTAAATTTTATAATAAATATAAGGCATATAATGCTGATAAAAATAAAAAATTTTCTTTAACATTTAATTATATTTTTATAAAAAAAACTTAAGAATGAAAATAGCTTTTATTATTGGTACTTTTTTTCCACAAGCAGGAGGTGCTCAAGTACAGGCACATAATATATGCAATAAGTTAACTGAAAAAAATATAGATATTGACTGCTATATATTTAACAAAACAAATATAAAAAATAATAATTATAAAATATTTTTATTAAGTAAATTTCTTACATCATTAGCATATTTTTTTAAATTTTATTTAAATTTAAATATAAACTTTATTTTAAAATATTATTTAAAAAAAATTATAAAAAAAAATAAATATGAGTTTTGGCATTTTATTTTTTTAAATCATAAATGTCTTATTTTAATCGAATGTCTTAATCAATTAAATCAAAAAGTATTTGTTACATTCCAAGGAGCAGATATTCAAGTAAATAGAAATATAAATTATGGTTTTAGAATAAATAAAAAATATGACAACTATTTAAGAAAAATTGTAAATAATGTTAACCATTTTTTTTATATATCAAAAACGATAAAAAAAGATTTACTAAATTTAAAAATTTCAGAAAATAAAATGTCCTATGCTCCAAATTCAGTTGAAATAGAAAAATTTGAAAAATATCATATTTTTAAAAATGCAAATAAAAAATTAAATTTAATAACAGTTGCCAGATATTCTCCCCAAAAAAAAGGTTATGATATTTTATTAAAAGTTTGCAAAGAACTTATTAGCAAGCAAATTGATTTTGAATGGAAAATAATTGGAAAAGGAACTAAAAAATTGTTAAATGAGACTATAATCAAGAGTAGACCAGATTCTTTTAAAATTATTGAAAATATTGAAAATATTGACGAAACATATTTTCCAAATTCAGAATTAATAAAACATTATATTAGTTCAGATTTATATATAAATTTATCAAGAATAGAATCTTTTGGTATAACTTTTGTGGAGTCCTTAGCCTCTTTAGTACCTATAATAACATTTGATACCAAAGGTGTTAATGAAATAGTTAAAGACAATGTTAATGGTTTCTTAATTAAAAATGAGGAGGATTTAGTAAAAAAAGTTGAGGAAATTTATAAAACTAGAGATCTTATTAATGATATGAAAGATAATCTAATAGATACTATTAGAGAATATGATCTTAATTTGGTCACAGAAAAATATAAAAGTTTAAATTATAAATTTTAATTGTATTAATAAAAAAAAACTATTTATAAAAAATGTTAAAAAATAAATCAATCATCGTAACTGGAGTAGGTAAAGGTTTGGGTATGGATATGCTAAAACAAATTGTTAACTATGGTGGATTTGTTTATGGAATTACAAGGTCAAGAAATGATCTAAAAAAATTTAGAAAAATAAATAATTGTAAAGTCTTTGTCGGAAATGTGAATAATACTAAGCTATTTTATAAAATACTAAGTAATTCCATCAAAGAAAAAAAAATTATCACTGGATTAGTAAATAATGCTGGTGAAAGACAGAGATTAAAATTTGATGATATATCTCAAAATAAATTGAAAAAACTTTTTGAAACAAATTTTTTTTCAATATTTCAAAACATGCAAATTTTTTCTAATTATTTGAGAAAAAATCAAACTAAAGGCTCAATAGTAAATATTGGTTCAATAGTTGGAAATAATGGATTTTCTGAATTATCTGGTTATGCATCAACAAAAACTGCCTTAATTGGATTAACGAAATCTTTTTCTGTTGAAATGGCAAAATATAATATAAGAGCAAATATAATTAATCCTGGTTTTATAAAAACCTCTTATTTTAAAAATTTCAAAAAAAAAAATAAACTCTATAGATGGACAATAAGCAGAATTCCTCAAAAAAGATGGGGAGATCCAAATGAAGTTAGTCACTTGACATGTTTTTTATTGTCAGATTTATCATCATATATTAATGGATCTACCATCAATGTTGACGGAGGATGGACGGGAAGTTAATTATGAAAGTTTTAGGTTTAATACCATCAAGAATGGGTTCAAAAAGATTGCCGGCCAAAGCATTATTACCTATCAGCGGCCTTCCTTTAGTCATTCATACTTATAGACGAGCAAATTTATCAAAATTTTTAAATAAAATTTTAATTTGTACAGATAGTAAAAAAATTTTAACTACTGCAAAAAAATATAAATCAAAAGCTACTTTAACATCACCTTATCATTTAAATGGAACAGAAAGAATTGCAGAGGCTTATATCAAGGAAGCAAAAAAGTATGATTTTGTAGTTGATATACAAGGAGATGAACCCTTAATCAGCCCGTATCACATAGATGAAATTGTAAAATTTCATTCTAAAAATAAGGATATAGATATTGTTTTACCAACATTAAAAATTAAATTTCCTGATAACCCAAATATAATTAAAGTTGTTGTAAACAAAAAAAATGAGGTGATATATTTATCAAGATCAAAGATACCTTTTGAAGCCAAATCTAAAAGTAAATATTTTTTTAAACATCTATCAATTATATCTTTTAAACCAGAAGCCCTTTTAAAATTTGCAAAATCAAAACAAACTAATTTGGAAAAGATCGAAGATATCGAGCTTTTAAGAGCTTTAGAAATCGGACTAAAAATTAAGACTATAAATCTGAAAGGAGATAGTTTTTCAGTTGATGTAGAAGAGGATTATAGAAGAGCGAAAGATAGAATGAATAAAGATAAATTTTTTAAATTTTATAAGTAAAATTAATGTCTTTAAATACTGTATCTTATATTATTGAAAAAGAAGTGAATAAAGTTATTTATTCAAAAGATATAAATAAATATCTAATTAGAGATATAAGCTTTCTAAAAACAGATCAAAGAATACTGTTTGTATATGATAAAAATATTTCTAAGAAATTTATCAACCAACTAAAAACACAGTTAAAGTTGACTGGAAATATTGTTTTCTTTAAAGAAATAGAAGGAAAGAAAACGAATAAAAAATTACCAAATTTGTTAAACTTATTTAATTTATTAATAAAAAAAAAATTTACTAAAAATTCTGTCATCATTTCTTGCGGCGGCGGGGTTGTAGGGGATATGTGTGGACTATTAAGCTCTCTTTACCTTAGAGGAACAATTTATTTTCACATACCAACTACAATGACAGCAATTGTCGATAGCTGCATTGGAGGTAAAACTGGAATAAATTATAAAGGAATTATAAATTCCATGGGAAGTTATTATCATCCTAAAAGAGTATACATTTCTGAAAAAGTAATTAAAGAAATTCCAGATAGAGAATATTTTGCTGGTTTCGCAGAGATAATAAAATCAGGACTTATTGGAAATAAAAAAATTATTAATTATTTAATTAAAGATAAATATTTAAACAAAAGAATAAATACGAGACATCTTTCCAAAGTAATTATTGAAACCTTAAAAACTAAAATTAGTTTTTTCAAAAATGATATTAAAGAAAAAAACGTTAGGCTTTCGTTAAATTTTGGACATACTTTTGCTCATTCGATGGAAATGATTACAGATAGATTGATAAAAAAAGATTATCTTAGACATGGGGAAGCTGTTGGACTAGGAATGCTATGTGAGATAATGATGAGTAATAATGGAAATAAAAATTCTTTATATAATTTAACTGAAACTTTATTAAAAAAATATAATTTACCAACAACATTAAAAATACCATTAAAAATCCAAAATAAAATTCATGCAGGTGTTTACAAAGGCATATTTCTAGATAAAAAAACTAAATATAAAAATCCACGCTATATTTCTTTAAAAAAAATTCACAAACCTGAAATTAAAGAGGTAGGTGATTATGGTTTGTTAAATGATACGATTTATAAAATAACAGAAGTGAATTAAATTGAAGAAGATAGTTATATTAGATTTATCAAAGGATATAAATTTAAAAATTGAAAATTCTTTAATTTTTGAGATTTCTTATGGAAGTGCCAATTTAAAAAATTGTAAAAAAATTAATAAAAACTTTTTTTCAGATAAAAAGCATAAATTATATAAAAAAAATATTAATAATTTATTAGTTAATTTTTACAAATATATTAATAATAAAAATTCTGATAATGATATTTCTACACTAGAATTATTTAATCAAAGAAATGATAAAAACCAATTATTTAATAAAATTTTCAATCTAATTGAAATTTTAAAATTTGTTAGATATAAAAAAATTAACTTCATAGAAATTATTACTGATGATCTTACTTTCTTAAATACTTATAAATCTTTGAAAATTAAGAATTTAAAAGTAACAAATATAAAGAAAGAAAAAATATCTAAAACTTTTTCAAACTATTTTTTTAAAACTATCATTTTTTTTGTCAAAACATTTATAATTGTTGCTCTGTCAAAATTATTAAAAAAAAAGGAATCTAATATAAAAAAATTAAATGAAGGTTGCCTATCAATATTTCCGTTATTTTATAAAAATAGAAGACATTTTTTTTATAAAAAAAAAATGATCAATATTAATTTTCAAATAACAGACGAAACCCACCTTGGTAATACACTATCTGATAATATCAAAACTTTATTTGAAGTGAAAAAATTAATTAATACTGTTTCTGCTGAATCTTTTATCGATATTTCTGATATTTCTATCAATTTTTTTTCGTCTTTAAATAATTATAGGCTTATTAAAATTGCTAATAAATATAATTTCAAAATAAATAATATTGATTTTTCCGATCAATTTAGAAACTTATTTTTTAATTCTTTACTAAATTATAATAAATTAAAAATTTATAGACATTCCTTTAAGAAAATATTTGATTATTATAATATAAAAAAATTTCATTTTTATTTATTTGAATATAACTTTGGATATTATTTGAGTAAATTAATTAGAGAAATTTCTCCCAAAACTGTTTTAGTTGGATATCAACATGGAATATATTCTGAGAGGCTCATGTGGCAAAATTTTTCTGAGAAAATAAATTTAAAAGATTATTTTCCAAATGAAATTGTTTGTAAATTTTCTTATAGTTTAGAAACTTACAAAAAAAATTTCAAAAATTTAAAAATTTATTTAGATAGAAACACTAAAAAAGGAAAAAAAATAAAAAAAATTAAATTTATTAAAAATCAATATAATGTATATCTAGGTTTACATGATTGTTATAATATGATTAATGAACTTAGAAATTTCAAAAAAGATAAAAAGTTTATACTGAATTTTCACCCAAAAATGAAATATGAAAATAGATTAGATTTAAATCAAAACATTAAAATAAGGAAACTTAAATTATCTAACAAAAGAAAAAAAATATTGTCATCCACATCTACAATTCCCTATCAACTTTATCCTTTTGAAAAATTTCATATAATTGTTCCAAAAAATATCATTCCATTGAACCCAAAAGTTTTTGATAAATATATAATTAAAAATAATTAACATGTTTAATTTACCGCAAAATTTAAAAAAATTTGATATTTTAATTGAAGAACCTTTCACAGTTTTTGAAAAATTTAATTTTCTTACTGAAGAGGAGTTTAACAAATTGCAAAAAGAATTTCCTTCAGAAAGTTTTTTTCAAAGCAAACATTCAATTGGAAGTAAAAAATATCTTAATAATAAAGATAATAATTTTTGGAATTTTTTAGAAAGTTCAACAACATGGAAAAACTTTTATAATTATGTAAATTCTGAAAAATTTTTAAATGAAATTTTTAATATATGTAAAAAAAATTTTCACTTTATTGATGAAAGAAAAAAAATTAAATCAATTAAATTTAAAAAAGAAACTAAAAAAGATTTTTTAAATAGATTGATAAGAAAATTTAACCAAATATTTGGAAATTATGAGGTAAGATTAGCATTTGAATTTTCTTTAATGAAAAATGGAGATTTTATACCACCACATAATGATACAGAAAATAAGTTAGTAAGTTTAATGATTTATTTCCCTGAAAATGTTCAACAAGATGAAGAAAATTTAGGAACGAACTTTTTTAGATCTAAAAATAAAAAAATGGATATATGGAAAGGTGACATGATGAATGATAGCGAGTCTAAAAAATTCTATAATAATTATGAAGTATTTCATCATTCTGAATTTAAAAAAAATAAAATAGTCGGTTTTCTAAAATCGAAACATTCATGGCACGATGTTTCCAAAATCAAAACATCTACTAATCTTAGAAAATCTTTAAATATCAATTTATTTAAGATTTAATCGATAACGCAATATGATTGGCTAATCTTAATGATAATTGAGTAATTGTTAGAGTTGGATAAGCATTTCCAGCTGTAACAAATACTGAGCTTCCGTTTATGTATAAATTTTTTGTATCATGGACTTTTAAATTTTTATCAACAACTGATGTATTTTTTGATATTCCCATTCTTGTTCCACCCATATGATGATAACCATTCATGTGTGCATATTTTTGATTTGAATATAAAAACTCTTCAGCAGCAAGTCTTCCTAAATTCTTATCAATTAAAAAATTTGCAAACATCTCAACTATTTTTCGAGAAGATTCTCTTATTTTATCTGATCTTTTCCAATGAAGAATTGGTTTTGGTATATTATTTGGATCAGTTTTTTTATCTAAAGTTATTCTATTGCTAAAAAGTGGCTCTTGGTCAGTTAACAGATTTATACTGAAGTTATAATCTTGTGTATCAACATCTTTGAAAATTTTTTCTCTCATTAATGAAGGAGCTATACATTTTAATTTCTCAAAAATATTATCTTTGTTTTTTTTATTTTTTTTAAAAATTCCTATATTCACTAAAGTATTAAGTATCTCATGATTTTTTATAGCAATTTTATTTGGTGAAAAAAAGAAAGAATAATTACAGTTTGTATCAATGTAATTTTTTAAATTATTATAGTTTAGATAACTCTCAAAATTTTCTTTAAACAAAACTCCTTCGGCAACGGAGTGATAAGGATGATCCATCCAATAATTCCCAATTGGTAATATTTTATTAATTAAATTAGAATTTTTTTCTCTACTCCACAAAAGTAATCTTGAGTTCTCAATTCCACCAGCAGAAAGAACAAAAATTTTACCTCTAATGTTTCTAGAAATTTGATTACTTAAAAAATTAGCGCCACTAATTAATCCATTATCACCAGTAAAATTGATTAAAGGGCAATCCACTATTAATGAAATTTTTTTTGATTTTTTAATTTTATAAAGAAATTTTTCTTTAAATCTTACATTTGACCAATTTAGATTTTTCACGTCTATTTGATTGTTAAATTTTTTTTTATAAAAATCTCCTTTGATATTTAAAATTTTGTATGATTTTGTTTTAAATCTAGCTAGATCACTTTTTTTTATAGGCCAATTTTCAAAGTCATAATCATCCAACTCAACACAATTTCCACCCCAGTGGCCAGATGTACCGCCAAACTGTCTTAATCTTGATATTGAAAGATCAGGATAATTATCACCGATAATTTTACCTTTATAAAAATTTTGAGACTCTTGACTTTGGTTTAATTTACCAGCTTCAAAAATTATTGAAGGAATTCCTTTCTTTTCCAATTCTAATGCAGTAGTTATTCCAGCAGGTCCACTTCCTATAATTATTACTTCATTAAAACTTGGAATTTGGTTTAAATTTTCAAAGATCATTTATATGTAAAAACCAGATTTTTGAATTCTGTTTCTTTAAAACCAATTTATTACTCAATATCGATACAAACATAAATTTTTTTAAATATGCTAAAGAAATTGATAGAATTGTAATTTTTAAAAAGTTTCTTTTGTTCATTAGATTGTAATAATATACACAATTAAGTAAAAAAAAATATATATAAAATAATGTTAAGGAAAATATTTAAATATTTAGTAAACTATTTTTTAAAATTTTTTAATTTACAAATAAACAAAATAACATTATCTAATAATTTTTATTATCACATTGTTCAAACCTTAAAAAATTATGATATTGATTTAGTTATTGATATTGGTGCTAACGAGGGACAATTTGCAAAGAAAATTATTGATTATGGTTTCAAAAATAAAATCATAAGTTTTGAACCAATCAAAAAAGTAAATAAAATTCTTCGTTCTAATTCAAAAAATCATCAAAATTGGATAGTAAATAAAAGTTTTGGATTTGGAAATTTAAATCAAACTAAATTAATTAATGTTTCAAAAAACTCAGTCTCATCATCAATTTTAGAAATTAATAAAAAGCATCTTCGAGCCCAACCAGATGCAATGACAATAGGTAAAGAAAAAATAAGATTAATCACATTAAATAGTTACTTAAATAAATATAAATTTAAAAATAAAAAAATTTTTATTAAAATTGATACACAAGGTTATGAAAAAAAAATAATTTTAGGTGCAAAAAAAGTATTAAATAGAGTGACTGGCTTGATGATAGAAGCTTCAATTTCTAAAGTTTATAAAAATGAAACAGACTATATGGCGATTATTAATCTTATGAAAAAATTAGGTTTTTATGTTTGGTCAATTGAAAGAGGATTTACTGATAAAAAAACTGGTCAAGTTCTTCAGTTAGATATTATATTTATAAATAAAAATGCTAAATAGTTTTCTAAAAAATTTAAATATAAAAATTTTAATAATTTCTTTATTCATATTTTTTTTTAAATGGTTTTTTTCTTACTATGTTTATGGAACCGAAAGTATTTTTATCAAATTTTTATTAAATCCATCAGGAGATTTTTCTTATTATCCTTTTGTACATCAATTATCTGAGCTGAAATTTAACGAGGGATATAGTAAACTATATAGTGATCTGAATGTTATTGGCTTTCCATTCCTTGTTACATTATTTCACGCTATTTTTTTTAAAATATTCCAATTATACGGTTTTATAATTATAGAACTTTTTTGTATATTTTTTTTTATAAAGATTTTTTACCATTTATTTAAGGAACTAAATTTTTCCGATGAAATTTGTTTATTGATTTCACTATTTTTATTCACATTACCAAACATTATTAATATTTTAAGTTCTTTGCCTATTCCTTATATTTTTGATTTAAAACAACTTTATGCTGGATTTTATAATTTAAGATTTCCAAGACCCTTAATTACAAATTTATTTTTCTTTGGTTATTTATTATTTTTAATTAAGTTTTACTTAAATAGTAAACCAGAATTAAACAAAACTTATTTATACCTTTCATTTATTTTTTTAGGAGCACTTTTAAATAGTTTTTTTTATTTTTTTATCGTTAGTTTGTTTTTAATTTTTTTAGTTATTCTATTAAAATTAAAAAAGAATTTATTTAATAAGAAAAATTTAATTTTATTATTAAATTCTAGTATAATATTATTAATCATTTCACTTCCTTTCTTGCTGCAAATTTTGTACATAGAAGAAGATTATTTTTCTAGAATTGGTACATTTACACTTAATAATAATCTTAAAATATTCTTAGTAAACCATATATTAAATGGTTTCTTAAAGATTGAATTTTTATTTATTTTATTTGCTAATATTGCAATTTATTTTGTTAACATAAAGCTAAATTCTAATTTTAAAAAATTTATCATTTTTTTTTGGTTATTACTTTTATCGTCTATAGTTTCACCATTTATTTACCTAATAATTATGAATGAAATAACTTTTTTTAGTAACTTTACCTTTATAATTGCTTTGAGTTCTGTAATTCTCTTAAAATTTAATATAATTTTACTATTAGTAAACTTTACAAATTTAAAAAAAAATTTTAACAACCCAATCAATTATGCAATTATAATTTTTTTAATTTTATTAAATAGTGTATTTTTTTTCCAAAATTCAAAGGTTAATTTACTTAGCGAAGGTGAACATTTTAACGTAAATAATAGTAAAATTTTTAGACAAGATTTACTTAATGTAACTAAATATTTGAGACAAAATTCTGAGAAGGATAATTTATTACTTACCAATGATGTTCACACACAACTCTGGTGGATATTTTCTAATAGAAAAAATTACTATTTTCCATATGTATTTTTTGTATCATTAAATGATCAAATGATTGAAACTCAACTTATTAATGCTTTCAAATATCTAAAACTAAATGAGAATGATTTTATAAATTACTTTGATGAAAATAAAATTACGAATTGGAGAGTAGTTAATACAAATAACTATTTTTTTTTAGGTCATTTAAAATACCAGGCTAACTATTTAACCAAATTTTTTGATATTGATAATTTTCCTGAAAATACCAAAAAATTTATATATAAAAAATCTATTCATCACACCAATCAAGTTATATTATCGAAAAATGAAATAATAAGATTAAAAGAAAAATTTAATCAAACAGACATAAGTTTAGAATTAGAACCAGATATAATAGTTTTAGTTAAAGATTATAGATTAGATAAAAATATTAATAAAATAGAAAATTTTTCTATTAATTTTGAAAATTCTAATTTTATAATATTAAAAAAAAATAGCTAAAAGTTTATTTTTTTTTGAATAAATTTAAATAATTTAGCAAATATTTTTATTTTGAATAAAATAAAATAGATATATTTTAAAACAATCAGCAGACTAATAAAAAAAAAATTTTGTTTATTTTTCATTCTAATTTTATACTCCTCATAGAAATATTTAATTTTTCCTTCCTCACTAGACCTACCTTTAATATTGAATATTCCGGTTATGTCTGACCTTTTCATTGCAATTCCATTTAGTTTTAAATTACAAGTCATTCTATAAATTAAATCATAATCAGCATGTAATTTAAATTTTTCATCATAAAGTCCTGCTTTAATATGACATTTTTTTCTTACAAAAAAACCTGAGGAATGTGCAGGGTAAACGTTAAATTTCCAACTTATTTTTTCTTTATTGAAACCAGATAACAATCTTTCTTTTTCTACAGAACCAAAAACAAAATCTATTTTATCGTTTTCAAAATATTTTTTTACTAAACTCAATGCATCTTCTGTTAATAAATCATCTGAATTAAGAATTCCTATAATATCTCCTGAGCAAACTGTAATTCCTTTGTTTATTGCATTAAATATTCCACTATCCTTCTCAGATATCCAGAGATCGATTGATCCCTCATATTTTTTAATAATTTCTAAAGTTCTATCATTAGAATTTCCATCGATAACAATATATTCGATATTGTCGTAGTTTTGTTTTAATACACTCTGAATAGTTTTCTCAATTGTGTATTCTGAATTTAAACAGACAGTTATAATACTTATAAGAGGTTTATTTGGAATAAATGATTTAAAAAATCCTTTTGCTCTTAACCCTCCCGAATTTTTATATTCGAAATTTTTTGATATATCAAAATTTACCAAATACTCATATAAATAATTTGGTTTTTTTTTTTTTAAATTTTTGAGAGTTGAATGATCATTATTTATATTCATCAGATTTAATTTGATTAATATTAATCTTAACTATATATAAACATTAATTTAATATACATTAATAAAAATCATTTTTAATGAAAATTTTAGTTACTGGAGCTTGTGGATTTATTGGTTTTCACTTATCTAAATTTTTTTTATCTAAAAATATAGATATTGTTGGTATTGATAATTTAAATTCTTACTATTCTGTTAAACTTAAGAAAGATAGACTTAAAAATCTAAAAAAATTCAATAATTTTAGATTTATAAAAATTGATTTAGAAAATAATAAAAGGATAAAAAAAGTTTTTTCAATTTATAAATTTGATTATGTATTTCATATGGCAGCTCAGGCCGGTGTTAGGTATTCAATAAATGAACCAAGAAAATATATAGATTCCAATGTAGTTGGTTTTTATAATGTTTTAGAGTTATCTAAAAATTATAAAGTAAAAAGATTATTTTATGCATCATCTAGTTCAGTATACGGAGACTCGAAAAAATTTCCACTTAAGGAAAAAGGTAAATTAAGTCCGAATAATACTTATAGTTTAACTAAAAAATTTAACGAAGATATAGCAAAAGTATTTAATAACTATTATGGGCTTAAATTAATTGGCCTTCGTTTTTTTACTGTTTACGGCGAATGGGGAAGGCCAGATATGTTTATAAGTAAATTGATAATATCAAATCTAAAAAAAAAAAAATTTAACTTAAATAATTTTGGCAATCACTCTAGAGATTTTACTTATATAGGAGATGTGATTGAAATTTTATATAGACTTTTGAAAATTAAAATTAAATCTTCGAATGAGATTTTTAATATATGTTCAAATAAACCCCTAAATCTTCATTATGTTATAAAAAAAATTGAAAAACATTTGGGAAAAGTAAAAATTATTAAAAGAAAATTACAACAAGCAGATGTAATTAAAACACATGGAAGTAACAAAAAAGTAAATAAAGTAATTTCATTTAAAAAATATAGGAAATTTGAAGATGGGCTAAAAAAAACTATTGAATGGTCAAAAGAATATTATCAATAATAAATATATTTTTTAATTATTTTTTCGTACTTGTACATATTGTAATTGTAATCAAATCGATTTAAATTTTTATAAGCATTAGTAATTTTTTTTTTATATTTTTTTTTATTTTTTATGTAGTAAATAATTCTTTTTGACAAATTTTTATAATCACCAATTTTAATTAAATCACCTAAAGCTCCTTTCATTAATATTTCTTTTGGGCCTGTTGGAC